>RCUE01000326.1_pt1 | contig 13695 bp, 7 predicted proteins | sample 2166111 | NCBI WGS metagenome assembly RCUE01 (sample SAMN09930795, study PRJNA488358) | compost metagenome | feature: garden; material: soil; isolation source: compost soil in phenylacetonitrile-enriched culture | place: Germany: Experimental Botanical Garden Goettingen | collected 2016-01-27 | reverse complement strand
TCCATTTGACTAGTTCAGCCAGCATCGGATGTTTATCTATATACTCGTACCAAGTCGTTTTACCAATATCGAGTTTCCTGATAATGTCCTCCGCGTTCACGCCTTCTTCAAACCATTGCTGAATCTCCGCTAATCTAGGATATACATGGGTTTCCCACTTGGTTGGACGTTCCAATGCTTCCGCAAATTTGGGATGCTTTCTACGGTAATCGCCTAATGTCCAAATATGAATATTAAGTCGCTTAGCAATCTCTTCATCTGTGGCTCCTTCACGTACCCAAACAGGAATATCCCTGAGTCTTGGCACAACAAATTGATCATACTTGGTTAGTATCTTTGGCTTGTTTCTTTTTGGTTTTTCATTATTTTTGCTCATTAACTCACCTCCAGCACGAAAAAAGCCTATGCAAATGTGCATAGACCTTTGTTTTTAAAGTTGTGTTCCATTTACAGATTGCATCTCAGGGAATTTCCGTTGATACGTTTTGAACAGTACATACTTTTGTAAACCTTTGGATTGATGCAAAGCTTGTTGTGCCAGTTTTAATGCTGCTGCATAATGATTTGATTTCAACTCCAATTCGGAAAGAATCGCATTTCTCATCCAAGGCGTTGGAATGTCGTGAATGATTTTGTGAGTTTCCGCATTATTTCCTTCTTCCATACATACGATAGCTCGATAGTAATTTTTATATGCCAGTGGTTTGATCAATTCGATTTCTTCTTTAACCGTCAGAATTTCTTTTTTATAGAAAGCAAGAACGGTTTTATGTAACGCTTGCTTGTGGATTCCCTTATACTTTTGGAGCAATAGTCGGATTGAGTCCTCTACTTCTTCATCGATTTCATGGGCTAGAGCATAAAATAGATGGTATTCTGGCTTATTCTTACGCGACATTAAAAACTTTTCAATTCTCTTCAAATTTGAATCCCATATTACAGTAAAAAGAATAGGCATATATAGTACGAGAAACATCAGGATAAAAATGATTATAAAAGCTAACACATTATTGATATGTAAATGATCCACAATCATCCACATGACAATGACAAATATAAATACGACAAGATTTCTTATATTCCAGATCATATAGCTTCCCCTTTTCATGCTGTTGAACATGTTGATTTGTCTTATCAGAGTTAATTCAACAAATTTGAATGTAATTCCTTCTTTTCCCTATAAGTAGTAGCTATTAGACCAGCACGAAAAAAGGGAACAGCCAACTATCGGCCATTCCCCATATGTATTCCAGCTTACTCTTCTAACTCAGCCTCGTAAAACAATTCGATATCCTCAATCACCCTTTAGGTTTAGTCAGCACATGATATCTCTGACCTTGCCGACTCAGCAACAACTTCATGATAACCATACTGATTACCATCCCGAACCAGATACACGCCGCTATAATCGCCAACATGGGCAATATATCGCTTCACAATCACATCAACATATTTAGGATCAAGCTCACTCGTATAGCAAATCCGATCCGTTTCCTCACAAGCAATCAACGTTGAACCTGAACCACCAAATGGATCAAACACAATTTCACCAAGCTTACTGGAATTTTTAATAGGATAGCTAATCAAGGGGATCGGCTTCATCGTAGGATGATATTCATTGCGGAAGGGGCGATCAAATTGCCATAATGTCGTTTGCTTACGATCACTATTCCAATAGTGTCCACTTGTCGGCTTCCAACCGTACAATACAGGTTCGTGCATCCAGTGATAATCTTGTCTACCCATAACCATCGCTTGCTTAGCCCATATGCAGCACTGTGCCAGTTTGAATCCAGCTTCGATAAATGACTTCCTAAAGTTCAAACCTTCACTATCCGCATGGAACACATAAATACTTGCTCCGTCATCTGCTACTTCATACATTCGAGTATAGGCGGCCAATAGGAAATTATAAAACTGGTGATTGTCCATTTTATCGTTCTCTATTTTCAATGCATCCTTGGTTTTACCTGTATAATCCACGTTATAAGGTGGATCAGTTACAATAAGCTGAGCCTTCTTGCCATCCATCAACGTTGCGATATCCTGCGGATTAGTCGAATCACCACATATGAGCCTATGCTTACCAAGTAGCCAAATGTCACCTTTACGAGTGATCGGATGCACAGGTAATGCTTCTTCTACATTAAAATCCTCTTCGTCTTCCGCTGTATCTTCATGTAATGTATCCAGCAACTTCTCCGCTTCAGACCAATCAAAGCCAGTTAGCTCAATATTGTATTCTGCTTCTTTCAACTCATCTAATAATGTAGCCAGTGCGTCAAAGTCCCACTCCCCTGTAATTTTATTGAGCGCTATGTTCAGAGCTTTCTCTTTCGACTTGTTCACATCCACTATGACACAATCGACTTCATCGTATCCGAGTGCCTTCAACACTTTGGCACGTTGGTGGCCTCCTACGATGGTATAATCACTATTACAAATAATCGGTTCACAATAACCGAATTCCATTACACTATTCCTGATCTTTTCAAACTCTGGATCACCCGCTTTTAAATCCTTCCTTGGATTATATTCGGCATGTACCAGTTGATCGATCTTCAATTTCATCCATTTCATTTATAGAATTTGCTCCTTTTATTTAAATCCATAACTTTGAATACTCGTTGCTACATAATCTACAGCTTTCTCATTATTTCTGGCGTTTTTTATGTAAGGTACGAGCATTTTTACGTTTACAAATTTGATTTCCAATCCGCTTGATCCCCCTTTCTACCTTCATTTTTAAAAAGGCTGCAATCCACATCCAGGTGAAAAACACACCAATTGCAGTAACAAATCGTAATATTTCTATGATTATTACTTGTAACATTAATAACAATCTTGTTGCTCCTCTCTAAATAAAAAAGGAACCCTAGGTCATAGCCAGAGTTCCCATGTAATTTGCTCATTGTGTCACGTGACACATTTTAAACTTGAAAGCTCAAGCCTCCACTCATGTGGTTTAAAATTTTGAAAATATCAGCCTACATTCAGCAAGATTAATTTCTATATGTAAATCAAAAATTTTAAAACGATATTCCTAGCCAGTTAATAATATGACTTGATTATGTGTATGAATTCTGCTGAATGTATATATAATCTATTTGTGGGATAGGGGAAACTCTCCAAATATTTTCCTTCGTTTCGCTTGAGCTGCACTTCGGACAAATATTTGCTGCCGCTGTTTCCCCTCCCACACCCAACCCCTTTGCGGCTTATTTAGTTCACTTTTTCACAAATTTCTAAGTTTCCTTAATTCATAAAATGGTTGATTCTATTGACTTTTTTATCATCTGGACAGCAAATCATGGATATATGTTATATATAGCATTACTCCACAATTTGCGGTCCAAAATTAAAAAAATCCTTATATGTACTACCTTTTTGACAGTATCGAAAATAAGAAAAATTTGATTTTTTTGTTACAACCGACTATCCGTTAAATTTGCTAACTAACCAATATCGCTTCCCTTTATGGGGATTGTTGCTTCCATCTTCTAACTTTTTTCGGTTATCTGGAAAACTACCAATCGCATATTTTAATTGATTCGATTGGAGGTAGGACTGTAATTGGCTAATATCCTTTTGTAATCTACCTCGATAATCCTTGATATCAAATTTTTCAATGACTTGTTTTTGACCGTCTTTATATATTCTTTTACCTACTATTGTTTCTAAATAGCTACATAATTCTTCTTTCTCAAATAGTTTCTCAATCAACGTGATTTTATTTTTATGTAATAAGTTCGAAATGTACATCATATAAGCATCACTTGCTTTTCTTCCTCTAGTTTCTTCCCTGAAATTATTGGTTTCTCTGTTCTGATCCAGCATTGCTTTAATCCGATCTCTCGTAGCTACAGCTTGAAGATATTTAACTCTGGAAACTGTCTTCTTCGATTTATATTTGCCATCACTTGTTGCGTTGTCTTTAATGATGTAATTAGATTGCCTCGAAAATTTACCCACTAGCTTTTTCCATTCTTCAACCCCACCATGAATAAAAGCATCTGCTTCATCCAGTTTCTTCTGGACTGATCTCAAGTAATTATTCAAATTTCGATTGTTTCGATTCAGCAATACTACATGAACTTTATCCTGGTCATTCTTGAATCTCTTTCGCCCAATGCACTGTAGCATCGTATCCATATCAAATATATCGCACACAATTAATTTAATTTGCTCATCCTTCAAATCAAAACCATTATCAAGCACCGTCGTGGTGAATAGATATTTACAGTCAAACCTATTTTGCTTGACCATAGACTCCACTTGATCATCGTCTACATGCTTGAGATACTTTCTGTTTTTGCTGCTTTTACTACATACGAATAGTGAATCGTCATACTTCTTATGAAGCTCAAGAGCCTTTTGGATCGTGTCTGCAAAATATATAATTTTATCGTTAGCTTTATTGAATTTGCGCTCAATCCATTTTTCTATTGCATAAAAGTCTGTGTAGAAGGATAACGATGCAATCTGATTGAATTTTATTGGAATGGAGTACGTCCATATTTTATTACCTTTTTGTTTGAGCTTACGTCTATATTGATCCTTGATATAAGAGAATAACACATGGCCTGTTGCAGACATAAAAATTCTAATTTGAGACTGTAAACCGAGTATAGCTTGAAGGGAATCATCGGAATTATCATTAAAGCCACTATCTGTAGTAAAGTAATGCGACTCATCACATACAATGTATGTATAGGGAGAAAAATCGTATTCCTCGTCATTGTTTAGCTGGTTCTCAATCGTTTGATATAATTCAACTTTGATTCTTGAGGTATCCTCGATAGCTTCCTTATTTTGATCATACAAATTTCTTCGATTGACTAATAAAAGTATGTTCACATTTTGCTGATCCGCTAACTCTTCCAGCTTGTTTCGGATAAAGAAGGATTTGCCCGATGCCGTGCCACTACTGATTAAAACGATATCTCCATATTTCCATTGAGCTTCCTCCCCGTTTATCTTCTCAGTTACATTTTGCTTTGGCTTATAATCATCAATTCTCATAAAATGCTCCTCACATCATTTCTAACATCTACATTTTAATGATTCGTTGCTTCCCATTCATCAATGGCTACAGATAATTCTGGCGTTTTCAGATACATGGAAAATAAAACATTCGTCTTATAGTGCCGTGCCTTCGTTATAAATGAAAACCCCTTCTTCGTCAAAAAATTAAACAAATGGATATCGTAACAATAAAAGTAGCTCATTTAGATTTAATCCTCTCATTTGTGGATCGCATCCTTTTAACAGATGCCACCCAAGCGCCAGTGTTAACAGGCGCCTATCATGACAGACCTATGATTTAATTTAGTCGATATGGACTATCGCCTTAAAGCTTGATTTCGTGACTTTCTCGATAGATAAAAATTCAATTGCTGTACCATCAAAATCAAAGAAGGATAACCCCTCATCTCGACGAATGACCTGATCCCTCGGAATGATACACTTCACTTTCCCCTGCTCATCCACAATATGAACATATCGGTACTCGACCACCTGAATTTGCAATTTCTTACCCAATACATCGTCAGCTATCAACTGCGATTCTTCCTCCGACTTTTTTAAAGTGCTGAAGCCAAGCGAATAATTCCTCAATGTTCGTCTTGTACTTTTTCCATCCTGCAAAGAAGGCGTATGGCTGGTTTGTACTACAGTTTCCCGTTCAGCTTCATACCATATGAAGAACTGCCCCATAATCTCAAATAACGAATAAACACCGTCCGGCACATTCAACAATGGAAACTCCCAATCATCTATGGCAGCGATGCCAGCGTGAACGGTAAGCTCTTTGCCTTCTACATTTCGATTCGTGAGTCGGTTCACTCTCCGTACTTCCCTCTTCAAAACATTTTCATGCTGCTTTAGATTTTCCAGTAGCCCATCTACAAACAGCCATGCAAAGGAGTACGTTCTGTAGTTTTGATATGCGATCTCAATAGCAACACTCGCAAGTACCGAAGGATAAGGGCAGATCTCTTCACACTGAGTTCTGTATTCCTCTCGTAACCTAGCGTATTCCGCGCTGATTACTTTCCGGGTATCATTGTCCCGTTCCCACTTTTTCAGTTCATTAAATTGCATCAATCGATGATTAATGGGACTTTTCTGCTCATTGTAGTCTTTATACAGTGGCTCAATGCGAGCTAGATAGCTCAGAAACTTGGGCTGACTAACCTTGCTCATATCCTGTAACAATTGTTTCGTACTCTCGATACCCAAAATCGACTGATCCAGTTTGCCATCTTCCATCTGGAACTTGTCATCTATGTACTTCTCTGCCTTGACACAAAACTGGTTAAACGGTGATTTCTTCGAGTACTGATAATCTTCTGCTTTACCACCATTCACGAAACGAAAGAAATACGGCATTTGAGCAGCCAGACGATCCAACACATATGGAATCTCTACTTCCAACCCATTTTTCGTGGCATCAATGATTTGACCTTGGAGAAATTTAAGAACAGAGTTTTCCAAAACCCGTGCTTGAAGGCTCCCTTCCTCCAAAGCAAGATTCTGAAAATACGTATTCACATTCGTACATCTACCCGTTAGATTATGTAGACTTTTTAACTCCATGTTGACGATACTGTCCATATTATTCGGCACAGGTGCAGCTACTTTTTTATCATCTTCGTTGATGATGGTAGGGGCATCGACCACTGCTGAGAGTATAGTAGAATCATTGGTACAGAGAGCCGTATCTCCATCCACATCTCCGAGTCCAAGTCTTGCCAGTGTTAAATCACAACAGTTCAGAACAATCACATTATCTAAATGACGTATATATCGGTTATGTACTTGTACAAAATCTAGCTTGCCAACTTCATTAAATATCGTTAGCGGTGAACGGAATAGCGCATGCATTCCACGTTTTCGATTCATAAAAGCCTGGTTCTTGTTTAGCACACCTGTTACATGTTTTCCAGCGGCGTGCTCCATAAATGCAATGGGATCATTGGTTAGATAAAAGTAGCTACCTCGAATCGGGATGCGACCTTTCAACATATCCTGTACTTTCAGCATGGCTTGCTTCACGATGAATTTGCGGACGTTTCCGTCATACAGCATTAGTTCATTCAAATCGATGGCTTGGATGATTTCATTTATAAATTGTTTCTTCTGGCCCCGTCCTATTTCATCTTCCTGTTCATCAGATTCTTCATCTACATCTTTAGGTTCATCGTCTTCTTGGACTAGCATATGTAGGAACGCTTTCGTGTACGCAATATCTCGAAGCCACTTTTCATGGGTGGCATTCTTTTGCCCATGTAGTACACGTTTGATGACATCCATTAGAGGCGTAGCTAATTGATATAAATCGTTCAGTGTAAGATTCAGCGCATGAATATATTGGTATGTCAGTGGTGTGTAGGCGTTCATCTGGTATGCTGGTTTCGCATAATTGGCGACCCAGAAGTTATTATGATTATGTACTTTCAGTAATGCTTCGTATTCCGATATATTTTCAAACAAACACTTAGGCTTTGCTTCTCCCTCACTGTATTGATGCCATGCTTTGAAGCAGGATTTGGTGAGGATGAGATCAATAGGACGACCCTGTTTGTCGATGATCGGCTGTGATTCACCAGAAACATCCTTTATCTCTGTCACGTTATGTTCCTTAAACCATTTCATCAGATCGAACCGGATAAAGTTACCTTTGATATATGGTAGTCTTCCCTGAACTGCATTAGCTGGATAAGATAGATTCAGGTGTTGTCCAATACGCTCGGCAAACTGGAAGCTCATTAGACCTTGACCATCAAAAAATTGGATATTCTTATTTTTATACTTTGGATACTCCACTCGCTTAAATCCGATGGACTCTTCATTGATTGCTATGATTGGGATTTCTTCTGTCTGCTCGATGGAATAGCAAGGGTATAGTTCGTCATTATACATAACCGAACGAGCAGGAAAAGGAATTGCTTCTAGCTTCACACGACGATTCTGTTTATTCCATCCATTGAAAGTTTTATATTCATTTTGAGTAGGAACAGACTTTGTGCGGCCATTCCACAAGATCGTTTTATTCGGTATACGTTCTAACTTATGTAATTGTGCCTTAGATGGTTTCAATTCTTTCTTTGCTTTGGAATATTCACGTTGCTTCGTCTTTTCATCAAATATCAACTTCTGTTGCTCCAAATCCTCAGCACACTTTTCCACTTTCCATACATCCTCGATGATCGTATCCTTTTCATAATCTGGAATAACAACGATACGTGGAATGTACGGTACTGGTTGTGCTGCTGAACGACTCACACCCAAGGCTGCTTCCCACTTATGGATATTGGTGAGTGGTGGCATTTTACCGAGTGTAATGCGTCGATATAGATCAGCAACATACTTTTCTTGGATAAATTCTGTTCTCTGTGTACGTCCCATCGCAGGTGACTTGATCGAACGGACATATTTTTCTCCATTATAGTAGATGCCCTCTCGTAGCATACGTTCAAACAAAGCAAGTTGCGATGGATCATCTTCGTAAATTTGATCAGCTTTGAGCATAAAGATGACTTCGGTAACATCGATGGAAGGATCACGTTCTGCTATGACTCGCTTGAGTTGATCGAGATAGATACTGTTCGATACGGTGATGATACGAGTGCTGGATTGCGGCGCACAAAGCTGGTCACCTACATGAGCGATCTCGTTAAAATGGAACAGTTTGATTTGGTATTGATTTCGTGTTGGATTACTGGACAAATTTTAGCCTCCTGTTTTGTTAGTTTGAGTGATATGGTTGTGAACATCTATCCTGATGGATTTTGTATCCGTTCAATAAATAGAAACGAATGTTCTTATATATTGTATCGAATGTACGTTCGCATTACAAGAGTTAAGTTCGACGAATTGTTTATAAAGAAATGAACTTCATTTGTTATACCGCTTTCTAAACCCAACCAACACTATGTGCTCCCCACCCACTAGAACAAAGTAAAGGCATGACTAAGAGACCTAGCATCAGTTGCTAGGCCTTGGAACTTGGATATTAAATAATTTCAATTGAACAGATTCAGTAAATAAAAAATGGCATATGCGCTTTCTTCCACACGCAGCATTTCTGGCCTCATTGCTTCCAGCGAAGCATTTTATATTGGGAGTTAGTTCACTCACTAACTATAATTTACAATCTCCTACGTAAACAAACTATTTTCTGTTTAATTTGGTACGGTTATATTTGATATTAAAGACCCTACATCCTGGACCACTGCTTCTACCTTCTGAATCACTGGCCCGAGTGGTGTAAAAGCAAATGTAACTCTTACTTTCATGCCACGCTTTAAGATTAGACCATGGTACTTTGAAGAAGGACAAAAAATATCAGGATAACCTGCTATAAACATGAATGAATATCTATCTCCCACATATTTTACAACTGCATCATATTCGGTTTTGAGGTTTAAACGTACAGCAGGATCAAACAATATGCTCCTTGCATTTACAAATTCTCTTTTACTTGCTTCAGAAAACACCTCTTCCGCCTTTGAGAAATCTTTATTTAAGAATAATAAACCTCCATAAGTTGCAACAAAAACGGAGTCTGAATAACCATATAATGTACTTTGGTTTAATATAGCGATAGCAGAGTTTAAATTACCTTCATTTTTTATAATTGTTAGAGCATACTCAATACTTGGTCTGTATTCATCTGGGTTTTCCCTTACTAACTTCGATAATATTTCAATCCCTTTTTCTAATTGATCATTTAAATTATAAGCCTTCGCGAGTAGATATCTCGAGATAATGCTACCTGGCGCATTATCTACAGCTGCTTCTAATGCACGTATTCGGGCAGGGTGATCCCCAATAAAAGAATCGATATTAGCAGACTCTATCCATAACCCTTCTTTATTTCTAACTTTTTTCATTCCCTCATTTATTATATCCTCCGCCTTATTAAGATAAGCAGTCTTCTGTTCTTCATCGCTGGTATTTTTTGCCCAAGATAAATATAACTGTGCTAAACCTTGATAACAATATTCATCTTTGGGATTCATCCTAAGACCAGTGTAATAGGCATCCTCACTTTGTAATAGTCTTCTTTTAGCTACTTCTTCACTTTCAGAAGACAATATTATTTGATATAAAATATATCCTTTTGTATGATATAAAGAGCGAATTTTCCCGTCCATCTTTATGGCTTCTTCAATTATTCTAAGTGCAGCACTATCATAATTCTCTCGAACATACATGCGTGCATAGTGCTGTCTCACATAAGGATTGTCTGGATCTTTTTTACAGGCTCTTTCAAAAAATTTAATTTTGCTTTCTAAATTTCTGAGAGAATCTATAAATCGATCCGATCTAATAAAACTTTCAAAGGCATTTTTATCTGTCCGATGTAGAATATTCATTTTTTCTAAGGACTGGTGAATAATCAAATCTTTGTTAGATGCCTCGACACACCGATCCCAAACGATGCTTGCAATTAATCTATGTCGGGCTCTAAGTGCAAACTCCCCGTTCACTTCATTAATACAGTCATTAACAATAACGCCATCTAAATAACCGTCAATATTATGGAATAATTCAATTAAATCTACGTCTAATAATTTTGCTAATAATTCAACCCTCAACACTGCTCCATGCTGAGAAAAACAGCAGATATAAGCGTAAGCTTTTCTTGCGAATTCATCTTTTATTCCATAATATTCATCTTCGATTATTGCCTCAATTTTTTTATCTTCCGTTGCTTCTCGAATTGCAACTAACAATTCTCGCTGGTAATTCCTTTTAATCGAAGAAACTTGATGCTCTCTACTTAGATGTTCTAATTTATTTAATTCATTATGTTCTCCAAGAAAATCAAGTAATCCTTCAATTTCGCTATCACTCAAAGGTTGTATTTCAAAGCTATCCCCTAATATAGGAGGTTTTGCTTGCTTCCACTCATTAATTCTATCTCCTAAAACCAACAACACCGATTTACTGGTTTCCCTCGTTTGCTGGAGGACATTTCTTATAATCCTAGTGTAGTCTGCCGCATTATCAATAAAAAAAACACATCTTTCTGTGCTGATTGATAATGCATAAAAAATATCCCCTTCTCTTAGCTCAGAAGATTGTCTATGATAATATACTTGTGCCGCTTTGTCCTTTATTAATCGAGCTGCTAATGTCATCAATAAAGTAGTTGTCCCATATCCAGCTGAGCCTGATATTATGCATGCTTTCACACGATTTTTAGTTTCTGTAACGTAATCAAGTAATGTATAATATACTTCTTCTTCAATATCTCTCCTAAAAAAAAATTCATGCATGATAACTTCCCAACTAGGTTTATCCCCCCTTACGTAGTTGTATACATCAGGTGCAGAATTATCAATTCTTGTTTGATTAATATAATCCCAGGAAGATAGTAATCTTAAAATAGACGCTGGATTTTCCTTGTAATGATCAACAAAATCACTTGGAATAGCAGATTTATAATGTTCCAAGCCATCCTTAGTTTCACTATGACAAGAGATTTGGATAGAAGCGTCTAAAACAAATTCATCGAATTTTTGTGATATTGTTGTCAAGTTTCTTGCCTTTAACAATTCGATATCTAAAATAGAAGTATAGGGATCTATTCTGTAAGATAATGGTGGAGTTTCAGGGTAAAATTCTTCTTCAATATCCGCTAGTACCATATTCCAATTAGAATCATTATGTGAGTAACCAACATATAAAACGCACGAAGCAGCCATAAAGTGTTTCAATTGCTCAAACATCATTTTTCTTTGATCTTTATACTTTATGTAATCCTGTTGAGTAATTATTATGTCAGGAGCATTTTCTTCAAACAGAGCCCCGTGGAGATGGTATATAGGCACTTCTATATTAGAGTTAAAATGTCTTATACCAGTAGACCTTGTAATAGTAACATAATTTTGCTTTGGAGATTCATGACGATCATAAGCTTTTTGAATAGCATTATCATAATTTGTTGTAAAAATAGCTTTCCACTTAATGGTGGGTATCCACGACATATATTCATCAGGTGTCGCTTGAACTAAACACTCTTGTATGAAAGCAATAAGTTCTTTTCGACCTTTCTTTTTAACCTCTATATATTGTGAAATCTTAGTTAAATCCAAATTATTCTCATTCACAGGTACTTCAAACTTTTCTGCTAACATTTTAGATAACTTAGTTGCATCAGGTATATTCGCACCACTTTCATCGAACATATGATATCCCATACCAGCTCCAACAAAAAGAACGCAAGAACCATTCTCTAGCGCCTGCTTTAATTGAAACGCAATTTCCATAAGTTCTCCCCCGTAACTATAGAATATTTACAGACTTCTCTATCAGTAAATTAGCAGTCCTTGTAAAATTACTTGTCGTCACAATCCAAGCATCATAGCAACCATGTACCTGCTTACCAGCCTTGAGCCGGAGTACTATATCATTCCCGACATCTCGCTTCCAACGTTTACATTGAACAGCTATTTTATAGCCCTCTTTACCTTTGAGGATCAAGTCAACTTCATGATCACCTGACCCGCCAACTCGCTGTACTGAGTAACCTTGATCTATATAATAAAGCTCCATTAATCGTTCAAAATCTGTTCCTGATAGTGTATCTACATCAGCTTGGAGAATCTGTGCATCGGTCAATTTTTTACTCGTTGTTTTTGCTCTTGCCTTACGCACCCCACTATTCGTGCTAACAGATCTACTCTTACCAGTTTTTTTCGTAACAGCGCTCTGTTTACCTTTCTTTTTCTGTCGCCGCTTTCGTGTCCACATCAATCCAAAAATTTCTCCAAGAATCACAGAGCTAAGTAAGATACCAAAAAGGTATCCCCAGTGTAGACCAGGTATTTTAAAAAATAGTAAGTCCGACTATAATAAATAGCCCTCTCAATACGTAAGCAACTTGTCTGCCTTCTGCATAATACGTTCTTGCCAACCGTTTCACCTCATCGAAATATCTCAACCAATATCAAAGGACTATACACCCAAGACCAAGGGAATACTACAATCCATTTTCCTACTAAATATTGCATAATTCTTCTTTATTTCTTACACTATAGCATATTCATGGGGATATATGGAACCAAAAAAAGCCCTTAAATAATACCAAGGACCTAATTTGGATTATGTGTACAATTTTTGTGAGTTTTAGTTTAATCCCGATTAATGAAGCTTACTTAAAATGTTCTATACCACCACCGTAGACGCCACTAGTAAATGGAGGGTCGTGAGGGGATGTCCCTTCAGATTCTGTCTTTTTCTCCTATTAATTCGGTCACCACGCTAGAATAGCATTTTTTCTCTTAGTAGAACTCATGTAAAAAGGGATTGACAGAGACTTGTATAACCTAATTTATCTAATATGCTTCTCTATTTTTTCAAACCATACAGTTTCCCACAACATCATCGCATGTTCCTCAAACCATTCCGACCATGATGGAGGATTTTTCTCAACCACTCGATTATTATTCTCATTGCAACACGGTTTTATAAATTAATCTTTTTACAACCTCAGAGAAACTTTCTATATCTCCCTCAAATATCTCTGAGAAATCCCACTGTTTACTCATACTAGATCGGCTACCAAAGAAATTCCTTAAGTCATATTAACAGTTACATCATTCCATCATATTAAATATTGTTTTGTTTTCACGTGCCCGAGCCAATTCCAAAGGTGTTTTTCCATTATCATCTTTAGCCTGA
>RCUE01000323.1_pt1 | contig 13854 bp, 12 predicted proteins | sample 2166111 | NCBI WGS metagenome assembly RCUE01 (sample SAMN09930795, study PRJNA488358) | compost metagenome | feature: garden; material: soil; isolation source: compost soil in phenylacetonitrile-enriched culture | place: Germany: Experimental Botanical Garden Goettingen | collected 2016-01-27 | reverse complement strand
AGTCTTCGCTTCACAGAGCTTCCCAACGTATTAAATTGAGATATATTTCTTGAACACTATGGAGTGCTTTGCTTTTTTAAACAAGAAGTAAGACAAACAGTCCCGATGAGAAAATTCTTGATTGCGGGGCTGTTTGTATGTTGTACATAGTAGGTGAAATGGTGAAAAAGACGGTAAGTAATCACGGTTATTTTCTTATGCCGATCAGCAAGACATCAGCTTCAAAATCATGCATACCAATGATCGTGATCTGCTCTTGCACAGAGATTGAAGCTGTGCCAAAACGACGATTCTCCAGGTCAATGACCGTGAAGTCATATTCACTTAAATCCACGTTTAGCTTCAGCACAGTGTTGATTGGAACGTAGATGGCGACCTTGATGTAATCGGCGCTTACAGCCGCACGGATTTCTTCCGTATTTTTAAGCACTATGTTCCAAGGCTGCATATCCGTAATTCCATATATCCCGAAGAGCCATTTGGCCAATCCATAATCCCATGCCCCTTCAAACTTAAGTGCAGACTGCCAATCATATGGACTGTCGAATCCCTCCCCAGTTACACCGAACTTTTTGCCTTTCCGATGCCAGCTCCAAATACCGTGGGCTCCATAGGTTATGCCAGCAGACGCCCCGGACAGAAGACTTTGCCAAGCTGCCTTACGAACATCGGCGCGGCTGAAGCGGCCATAGACTTTTCGACTGTAGCCCATCTGTTCATAACAGGGCTCTGAGTTGAGCACCGGTCGGGTGACAGGCTTATTACAGAAGTCCAGTGCGAGTGTATACGCTGTTGGTTGAAATTGTGAATTATGTCCTGACTGGTACATGTAAAAATCCAAATGGGGGTCATTAATAAATTCCTCTGGCAGTGAAGCTAATCTTCCTTGAATATGCAGAGTGGTCAGGCACTGCGGGCTGTGCTGTTTGATGGTATGGAGAGCAAGTCGGTAATATTGGTTGGCACGCTCGGAGGGGAAATCGGTGTCACCACTTATAATATATATGGGGTAGAATTTGGAGAACCGATCGGCAACATAACGCACATAAGGTTCCACTGCCCCAAGCGGCATTTTTTTCTCCTCACGAAGCTTGGCAGCCCAGGTATCCGGGATATAATTACACCATAATAGGACCAGTGCAGGAACAAAACCTCTGTTTACAGCCATTTCGATCATCGTCTCGGCTCTGGTAAAATATTCTTCGTTCAACGTATAGAAATTGTAGCTGCCATCCTCGGCATATGCGAAAGGTTCATAGTTCAAATCGCTGCCACTTGCATCCCATTGGCGCAGCATATGATTTGCAGGACATTGAAGCCCTGACTTTTCCGGTAATCCAGATAATAGGCCCATTCCTCCAGCGTGATGTTGGTAAATGCGCTCCAAACCGTATCGGCCAAATAAAAAAAGGGGTTACCCTCATTCATGAAATATCGTTTGTTCTCAGCTATACTCAGTTGAATCAAAAGCTTCCTCTCCTAACGATTGTCATGACAGAAACGGTGACCGTGTATCCGTCCGCCGCTTCTGCCTTTTTTCTATTATAGGATAGCGGGACTTGCTGTGGTTTCACTTGCTTGCTTTTCCAATTGCTCTTGCGCTTCGTGTTCCTTCTTCAGAGCCTGCTTGTCCAGCGCTCTAAAGAACGGATAGTAGATCAGCATACTGATCGGGATGAGTACCAGTTGTGCGGCGGCTAGTTTCCAACTGCCCTCGATGAAGCCCAGAGCAAAGATAGGGGTGCCGAAAGGCGGGTAAATCCCGATTGGTGCGGGCAACAAGCCGATGTTGGTGGCAATATAGCCGAGCACCGCACAAATGATGGGGGCAACGATAAACGGAATGGCTAGCAACGGGTTCAATACCATTGGAATTCCGAAGATCAACGGCTCGTGAATTGAGAAAAAGGTACCCGGAAGACCGAGTTTGCCGATCGTGCGAAGCTGTTTGCTCTTGGCCAGGAAAACCAATAGCAGGGCAAATCCGAGCATCGGTGCATAGTTGCAGAAGATGGACCAGAAGGCCAGCCCGATAATGTTTGGAAGTGGAGCGCCTGCCTGGAAAGCGTCAAGGTTGGCTAGATCCAGGCTCATCCAGATGGGCTTCACGATCGCGAGTATAACAATTGCACCGTGAATTCCGAACATCCACAGAGCCTGCATAATGATCAGCGCGATAATCAAAGCGCCGAGTGATCCGCCCAATCCTTCCAGTGGTATTTGGAGATAAGTGTAGATAAAATCGTGAACTGTGCCAAATGAAGTTTGCATGAACAAACCAGCAACGATAACAAACACAAGGGCTACCAAGACGGCCGGGATCAAGCCTGAGAAGGTTTTGACAACGGTAGGCGGGACCCCGTCAGGCATTTTAATCGTCCAATTGCGGTCGACAATCCAAATATACAACCGTGCGGCAATCAAACCGACGATCATGGCAACGAACAATCCCTGCGCGCCGAGCCATTGAAGTGGCAAAGCACGGACTTTATCAAAGGTCTGGATCGGTGTAACGATAAGAAAAGAGAGAAGGGCGGTTGCCGCCGGAACAAGGGGGTCCTTGTCAAAAGCTTGCGCCAGTCTGTAGGCTATAAAAAATACCGCATACAGAGCGATGATGCCGGTGGTCATCGTTGATGCCAACCCGATTATGGCCTTCACGGGCGCAATAAGATTCTGGTAAGGCTCCCAAGCAAGTGCAGAGAAGAGAGTTGCAAATGCTCCGATAATCAGAAAAGGAAGGGTGGACATCAGTCCGTTGGAAATTGCGCTCATGTAACGGTTTTGCTGAATTGTACCCGCCACTTTTTGAAGCTTATAAGAGAATTTTTGTTGGCTAGCCATATTTATTCAACTCCTACTATAGACTTTCATCCGCCTATATAATAACTTAGATAACGCTTTCATTTGATGAAACACCATGCAGAATCATCATATATCGTTGCCCGATTTGACCAACCTCCTTGTTCGGGCTGGTGATGAGCACCTGACTCTGAGCTTTACAGTTTAAGCGCGTCTCCTAGCACTTTTTCGCCGTTCATCATACCGTAGTCTACTATATTGATAACACTTACCTTAATGCCTTTAGGTTCATATTTTGCCTTGAATTCATCCTCCAGGTAGCCGACCTGTGGTCCAATCAGCAGTACATCCGTCTTGTCAGCATATTCTTTAAACGAACTTTCGGAAGTAGCCCTGATTTCAACCTCAAGGTTTTGCGCTTGTGCGGCCTTTTTCATTTTCTGTACCAACATACTTGTAGACATTCCTGCAGCACATACCAGTGTAATTTGTTTCATCCGTTGTTCCCTCCGTTGGAAGTGTGATTTGTGGTTTCTTCATAGCGATTCAATCTGTTGTAAAGCTCAATCATATGTCCAGCCAGATCTTTAGTTGTGATGGCGGACATAAGATGATCTTGAGCATGTACCATAAGCAGTGTTACTTCATGGACGGTTCCGCCAGCTTCCTGTTGAATCAGCCTCGTTTGTGATTTATGCGCTTTAACTAACTCGGCTTTGCTTTCTTCAAGCCGCTCTGCCGCCGACTGTGTGTTACCTTTTTGAGCAAGAGCGATCGCGTCCATCGCTTTACTCTTGGCAACACCTGAGTTGGTGATAATTCCCATAATGATTTCTTGATACTCCTCCATCTCGTTCACCTCATGCTTTTTTCTCTTTAACTTACAGATTCAGTGTATAGGTTTGCTGCCGAGATCTAAACCCAAGTCTTTTCCGCCAGTAACGGAAATTCATTCATTGCTACTACGCTTTCATTTTAAAAAGCTCCAAGCAGCACCCGCTCTGTGAATATCAGCCAGATGCACTGCGAAGCTTGGTTCAATACAGCTTATATTTAACGATAATCCTGGAGAATTCCTCGAACGTTTCGCATTTTAACATCTGCTGGACGATATCCGAATTGTCGACCAGTTCCATGAGATGGTTATACATTTTAGACGGTGGCTCTTTACCGTTTTTTTCAATGCTGAGGAGACAGATGAACTGCACTGGTTTGTCGCCCCACTCGATAGGTTGTTGAAGGGTACAGACCGCCCATACGGTTTGATTGCTTTGCGGAATGATAGGGTGAGGAACGGCTACCAAATTTCCGTAAGCCGTGGGTGCAGCCTGTTCTCGTTCCAGAACGAGTCCTATAAAACCTTCTGCAGAGCGGATCAGCCCTTCAGCATATATTTTTTGGCCCAGAAAAGAGATGACCTCTTCCTTGGTGGTAAAATTTTGTCTCAGAAATACGAGTTCCTCCCGAATGTAGTGAAAATCAAACTCGGCTTCACCAGCCAGCAAACCTCCAATTTTGTCCATATCGCTGCCGCCAAGAAGTGTCTGCACGACCACGACCGGAACCGATAATGGTAGCTGAATGGGAATGGTGCTCACCACAAAGTCAATGTCATGGAGGGGGACCTGCTGAAGCTTGTAATATTCCGTAGTACCCGCCACTTCAAGCGAGCTGCCAAAAGTGCTTTGCAGTTTGTACTTGAGCAGCCGGGCGCTTCCAACTCCTGAAGTGCAGACGACCAGACAGCGTTTTGGCCGGGTGTTCATACGCTGTCGTTCGATGGCTGCTCCGATGTGAATGGCGAGATAGCCCATCTCCGCTTCCGGGATCGCAATATTCAGCTTGCTCTCGACCAGCTTGGCACCAATGACTCCCGCTTGAAAAGCCAGAGAGTAGTTGCTCTTGACATGCTCCAGCATGGGGTTTCGGATGTTCATCCCGTACTTTACCCGGTTCAGCGCCGGCTTCAGATGAAGGCAGATGCCTATGAGCAGTTCCGTATCACGGCTGATGTTCAGATTCAAATCCCTGTCGATCTCGGCGAGCATTTCCTTGCCCAATTCATAGATGTTCCAGTCCAGCAGCTTCTCGGGTCCCATGTCCTCTATTTGTTGTCCTTCAATTCCGACAAACCACTTGTTTCCGGCAAGATGCATGGCAATGTAGGCGATTTCATCTTCGGGAAAAGACAACTGCAATTCCTTTTCGATCAGCCCGACAATATGCTCGGCAGCCCGAAATTCGTCGGTGCCCCGCAGATCTCCTATTTCCGTCGAGAGCATAGCTACCTGGTTTCCGTCACGAATACGCTTGCAGGCGATTGCAATATGAATAGATAAATTGCTGAACGCGATATCGGAGAGCGTTACTTCATATTTCTGAGTTTGTTCCAGAACGATTCCGCAAATCAGCGTCATTTCGTGCGGGGTGACGATGCGCAGCGCTGCATGAAGTGTTCCGCCTTGTTCTTCGGAACGACTTACAATAAACTCGGACAAGCAAAACCGAAGCTGAACTTCATCACCCTTCAGTTTGACTCCGTAATTTGGCCGTTTGTCAATGGTGATTCCGTAGCCTTGTAGGGTTTGTTTGACCTCTTTGAAATCATTCTGCACCGTAGACTTGCTTATATATAGCTCATCTGCGAGGTCTTCCAGCTTCACATAATGATCAGCGAGCAGGAGACGCTTGATTAAATACAATTGCCGGTAGCCGGGAGAACCTGGATCATCGGGCTCGCCGGACAGGAACAACTGCTGCAGCAGCGCACGAAAGCTACGATTATCCGTAATTTTTAGTTCATATCCCCTTGAACGAACAGGTTCAATTGCTGCCCCGTGCTTGGATAGAAATTCATCCAATTCCCGGATATCGCTGCGGATGGTACGTGAAGTAACCTGAATCAATTTGGCGAGATAATCACTTTTGACAGGAGCATCGGCAGCCAGCAAGTGCTGAAGAATTGAAACCATGCGTGCATTCATTCAAGGTTTCCCCCTTTCTGTAAAACGGAATACAAGCAGTGTACATAAAAAAACCTCCGATTATCCAAGTGTAACACCTGTAAAATAACCGGAAGCTTGTAGTAAGCTCAAAAGTAAATGAGGAAGATTCAATCAACAGTTAGCGGAAGAAGATGGTGTAAGCGGTTGATCTGAACGTATTACCATCTGCACAGCATTTTGCCAACCTGTATAAAGCCGCTGGCGCCTGACTTCATCCATACTAGGAGTGTAGTGCTCATACAGCTTCTGATCAGAGGTGTTTCCCGTGACGATGCCTTTAGGATCTGACCAGTATCCGACTCCAAGACCGCCCAGATACACAGAGCCCATTGCAGACAGCTCGGCACAGGTAGAGCGGGTAACATGGGTACCCAGAATATCTGCCTGAAACTGCATGAGCCAGCTGTTAGATGAGGCCCCGCCATCTGTACGTAAACTAGTAAGGGGTACACCGGATTGTTCACGTATAAATTCTACCGCATCTCTCACTTGATATCCGACACTCTCCAGCGCTGCGCGCACAATATGTGCTTTGCCGTTTCCACGGGTCATACCTACAATTGCAGCACGTGCAGAGGGATTCCAGTAGGGAGCACCTAAACCAACAAAAGCAGGGATCAGATATACGCCCTCATTGTCCTGCAATTCGGTGATCATGGATTGCATTTCCTCAAATGACGAGAATAATCCTAAATTATCCCTTGTCCATTTTATACTGTCTCCGGTCGTACGTATAACGGCTTCCAATGCATAAGTAATCTTTCCTGAAGCCCCCCAGGCAATCGTTGTGACTAGGCCTTCACCGCCCTGTACGGGTTGCGAACCAATATTCATAAGTACGGATGTTCCAGTCCCATATGTCGCTTTGGCGTCGCCAGTCTCGAAGCAACGGTGTCCGTACAGTGCACCCTGTGAATCTCCGATTATGCCTGATATAGCTACTTGTTCGGCCCATAATTCCGCTTCCTGTGTATAGCCATACAAGGCATCGGATGCTTTTACCTCAGGGAGTATGGAGGAAGGAACACCAAATATACTGCACAAATCCATATCCCAAGCCAGCGTGTAAATGTTAAAAAGGGAAGTACGGCTGGCGTTGCTGTAATCGGTTGCATGTATTTGACCGCCTGTAAGTTTCCATAGCAGCCAGCTGTCAATGGTCCCCGCAAGTAGTTTACCTTCAGCAAGCAATTGGGGGGCATGAGGTACATGTTCCAAAATCCAATTGAACTTGGCGGCAGAGAAATAAGGATCGAGCATTAGACCTGTCTTGGAGCGTATAACATCTTCATAGCCAGTATTCTTCAAGCGTGTGCAGACCTCTGCCGTTCGCTGGCACTGCCATACAATGGCATTATAGATAGGCAAGCCAGTAGAACGATCCCAGATCAGAGCCGTTTCTCGCTGATTCGTAATCGTTACTGCGGCCAGCGAGGAGGGAGAAAGTCCGGCTTTCTCCAGTACGCCTTTCGCAGCAATAAGCACATTGTGATATATCTCAAGCGGGTCATGTTCAACCCAGCCCGGCTGTGGGTAATATGGTTTGTGCTCCAAAGAATAACGGGTAATCACATCGCCCTGCTGATTGACCAGCAGAGTTTTGGTTCCAGAAGTGCTTTGATCGATCGCCAGAATATAGGTCTCGATATTCATTACAGCTACAGCTCCTTACTTGTTCATCAATTCGAGCACAATCTTGCTGATATTGTCAGAGGTAAGTCCATAATGTTCAAAGACTTCAGCTGTTTTGCCGGCAATCGCCGGTTCATCCGGTATGCCCAGCACTTTCATAGGAACCGGTTGATGTTGAACCACCACTTCTGCTACGGCAGCACCCAAGCCTCCGAATACACTATGTTCCTCCACGGTGACAATACCTCTCGTTTCCCGGGCTGCGGCGATGATCGCTTCCTCATCAAGTGGCTTGATGGTGTGCATATTGAGAACACGAGCTTTTACACCCATCTGCTGGAGCAACTCAGCCGCATCCAGAATAATACGGACGGTCTCACCAGCGCCAATCAGAGTAATGTCTGATCCTTCTCGCAAGGTGACAGCTTTTCCAATCTCAAATGGATAATCATCGGACGGATAGATATCCTCAACAGCATTACGTCCGATCCGTACATATGCGCCTCCTTCATGCTGAACCAGCGCTTCGGTCATTTTCTTGGTTTCATGACGATCGGCGGGGAGTAAGACCATCAAACCAGGAATCGCTCTGGCCACAGCAATATCTTGGACAGAGTGATGGGACATCCCCAGTGCGCCGTAGCTAACACCACCGCTTATCCCAATCAGTTTTACATTGGTTCCGGAATAAGCTACATCTACCTTGATTTGCTCAATACTACGCATGCTCAGGAAGCAGGCAGGAGAGGTGACGAACGGCTTTTTACCGCTGTGTGCGAGTCCGGCAGACATACCGACGATATTTTGCTCGGCAATGCCTACTTCCACAAATTGTTCCGGATAGGCATCGGCAAAGGGGGCCATAGCAGCAGAGCCGCGAGAATCACTAGCCAACACCATAATATCCCGATCCTCTTTGGCAAGACTAAGCAACGTTTCACAGATGACCTGACGATTAGGGATTTTGTTCATTGTTTATCTCACCTGTCCTTCCCCGGATAATTCGTCTATTTCTTGCGTTAGTTCCGCCAGTGCGCGTTCAAGTTCATCATCACTTGGAATACGGTGGTGCCAGCCTGGAACACCCTCGGCAAAGGATACTCCTTTTCCCTTGATCGTGTTTGCCAGCACCAACGTTGGTTTGCCTTCAATTTCGGGGACATTGCGGAATGTATGGATTAGTTCCTCCATGCTGTTGCCATCAATGGAGATAACATTCCAGCCGAAGGCGGCCCACTTCTCCTCCAGCGGCTCAAGTCCCATAACCTCCTCGGTTGTACCGCTGATTTGCAGGCCGTTGCGGTCAATGATGCCGACAAGATTATCCAGTTTGTAATGGGCACCTGCCATAGCGGCTTCCCAATTGGAGCCTTCAGCTTGCTCTCCGTCACCCATTAGACAGAATACACGGTAGGATCGCCCGTCACGCTTGGCAGCCAGTGCCATGCCGACGGAGATGGGGAGGCCATGGCCCAATGCGCCTGTATTCATCTCAACACCGGGAACCTTATTGTTCGGATGCCCAATCAGACGGGTACCGAATTGGCTATAGGTTTCCAGTTCTTCTTTAGGGAAGAAACCAAGGTCTGCCAGAATACACCATAAAGATTCGACGGAATGTCCTTTGCTGGCAATAAAGCGGTCGCGTTCTTCCCATTTAGGATTAGCGATATCAATATTCATGATTTCGTAGTATAGGGCGGTGAGTATATCCGTATTGCTCAGTGAGCCTCCTGTATGTCCTGTTTTGGCACGATGAATAATGATGAGCAGGTCCTTACGGATTTGTGCGGCTTTGATTTTCAAGTCTAGGATTTCCATAGTGTCCTCCTGAAAAAATATAGTTAAACCAGAATACCCGACTTGGTGACAGCGAGATCGGAACCACGCAACCAGCGTTGGATTTCCTGTTCGGTAGGATCGACCGGATCTGCCTTAACGCCTGGAAGGTAATTGCAGGCCTCGTACAGAGCTGGGATGACGTTAGCGTGAATGCCAACAGAGTGATGGACGTAAGGACCTTTGACGAGCTTTTCTTCCCATAACGGCCAGTCGTTGACTTCTACCCAGACATACGAGCCGCGGGTATAAGGTCCCTCAATTCCTTTAGCTTTGCCGAGGAAAATGGAATAATCTCCATGATCACCATCAAAACGAGCGATGGTCATGCCGCCGCCTTTGATTTGTCCTTCATGTGTGCCTGGTGCGTGATCATCAAACAGGAAGTGCTTGCGCAGTTTGGGTTTGTTCTCAATAGACATGGAGACTGGAAAGTTCCCGCAGTGGAATAAAAGTTCTCCATTGTCATTCTCAGGGTGACGTACTGTAATATCAGCAAAAAAGGTTGGCAGTTCGTTCATCGCAGCCGCTTGCACCATAACCGAAGTAATAGCTCCGTGAATATCGGTTTCGCAGGTGACCGGAATTTGTTCATCTGTCAAAATAGCATTTGCCAGACAAGGCATAATTCCCATGGCTTCCTGGAGGGAGGACCAGCATTGGATGGCGATAGCTGTACTTCCCGTTTCGATAGCGTAGGATTTCATGGCTACTTTAAGTGCAGCGATACGTCTGATATCATCTTCGGTGACTTCACTGTAGTCCAGCTTCTCTTTGATATAATCAATCGCTTCTGAAAGCTCAGCACTGCTTCCGGAGGCAATTTTCTTTGAACGGAGCTGAATATCTACTAGTGTGATTGGATGAATTTCAATACCGAATCGCTCCAACAGTTCCCCTTCATTGCAGATCATGGTCCAAAAGGAAGCAGGACGAGGGCCTATCTGAAGAATCCGTAAACTCTTGAACTGTCGTACTACATTGGCAGCCGAGATAAAGTTGTTAAAGCCTCGTTCAAATACCGGATCAGCTACACGACTGTTTGTGATATAGGTAAAAGGGACATTAAAGCGGCGAAGCACTTTTCCGCTGGCGAACAATCCACACTGGGTATCCCGCAATCTCATCCCGTCGGCTAGAGGAGCCTCATCACGTGGACCCCACAATAGAACCGGCTTGCCAATCGCCTTGCCCACACGGGCAACCGTATCCTCGGTACCAAAATTGCAGTGGGGGAAGAAAACAGCGTCCACTTCCTCTTCCTTGAAACGTTTGATAATCAAGTCAGCGTTAATATGATCGTCATACAGCAAACCTTCTTCATTAAGTCCTTCCAAATCCACGATGTCCATGTTCATTCCGAAGCTCTCGATTTGTTTGCGAATGGCAACTTTGTAGCGGAATGCATCCTCAGCACTGAAGGTGAATCGTCGAGTAGGCGCATACCCCAGTTTCAGCTTTTTCATGAATAACTCTCCTTGTACTAGAAGTAAACAAATTGAAATCACACTAAACAAAACTAAACTATGGTGTACAAATTATATAAAGTTTTATTTTCGAAGTCATCGTATCATCTCTATAAACCGCTGTCAATTAGTCTGTTTATAAAAATTTAGGTGTTTAGTTTAGTTATTTTTCGAAAATAAACTAAAAAAATGTATTTGATTTAGAGTGAATCACGTATGTATCATATCTATTAAATTTGACAGGCTCCTAAATCTTTGTTAGAGTTTCAATCAAATATGAATAACCTTTTCATGGGATGTTACCGATAGGGCATAACCTGAACTGGCTTGTTTACACTGCAAGTGTAATCAGGCTGGTTTGGGTTTTTTTATTACTCATCACCCTTTCTGTATCCCTTTTATTACACATTTGGAAGGAGAACGTTTATGTCCAGTTATGTTTTTCCTAAAGACTTTTTATGGGGTGGTGCTCTTGCTGCCAACCAGGCTGAGGGGGCTTATTTGGAAGACGGTAAAGGGTTGAGTCTGGTGGATCTGCTGCCTACCGGAGAGAAGAGAAGAAGCATAATGAAAGGGAATGTTCCTTCGTTGACTCCACTTGAAAGCGAATTCTATCCTTCCCACGAAGCCATTGACTTCTATCATCACTATCGCGAGGATATTGCACTATTTGCGGAAATGGGATTCAAGGCACTGCGTGTTTCTATTGCCTGGGCTCGTATTTTTCCAACTGGAGAAGACGCTACTCCAAATGAAGCGGGGCTGCAATTTTACGATGATTTATTTGACGAATTGCATAAACATGGCATTCAGCCGGTTGTGACCCTTGCTCATTTTGACGTACCAGTAGCTCTGATCGAGAAATATGGAAGCTGGCGCAGTCGGAAACTGGTAGGTTTGTTTGAAACCTATGCCAAAACTGTATTCACTCGTTACAAGGATAAAGTCAAATACTGGATGACGTTTAATGAGATTAACATGCTGCTTCATTTGCCGTTTCTCGGTGCAGGGCTTGTATTTCAAGAAGGTGAAAACGTTAAACAAATTCAGTACCAGGCTGCGCATCATCAGCTTGTGGCAAGTGCGCTGGCGGTGAAAGCATGTCACGAGATCATTCCAGATGCAAAGATTGGCTGTATGCTTGCTGCTGGCAGCTTCTATCCGTATACATGTAATCCCGAAGATGTGTATCAGGGGATGGAAAAAGACCGCGAATCCTACTTCTTCATCGATGTGCAGTCACGCGGCGAATATCCTGGTTATGCGAAACGCTTCTTCAAGGATCATGGACTAAACATCGAGATGGAATCCGGCGACGCAGCCATTTTGAAAGATCATACCGTCGACTACATCGGATTTAGCTATTACTCGAGCCGGACAACCAGCACAGACCCGGAAGTTGTCAAAAACATGACCAGCGGTAATGTATTCGGCTCCGTGGCCAACCCATATTTGGACAAGTCAGAATGGGGCTGGACGATCGATCCAAAAGGATTTCGCATCACAGCCAACCAACTGCATGACCGCTACCAAAAGCCTTTATTCGTAGTGGAAAACGGTTTTGGGGCCAATGATGTGGTTTCGCCTGAAGGAGAAGTGAATGACGATTACCGAATCGACTATCTCAAGCGGCATATTGCCGAAATGGGCGAGGCTCTTCAAGACGGGGTCGAAATTATCGGTTACACCAGCTGGGGACCGATTGACATTGTCAGCGCTTCCTCCGGAGAGATGAAAAAACGCTATGGTTATATTTATGTAGACCGTGACAACGAAGGCAACGGTTCATTGAAGCGTGTTAAAAAGAAAAGCTTCCACTGGTACAAAAACGTAATTCATTCCGACGGTGAGAATCTCGGCGAATAATCGTACCACAAGGAAATAGGATCGGACGTCCTGAATCAACGGGGATTTCCGATCCTCGTTACTTGATTGAAAGCGTTGACAATCGTTCCTTTTCGGGCTATACTTGACCCAATTCCATCATTTTTAGGATTGTTACTGCATAGCAGGCAAAACCTAAGCCACGAATAAGCGGATTTTACAGTCTAGTTTATTTGGCGTGCTTCGGTTTTTTTTGTTTGCAATAAAGTGGATGGAGCATGAGTGGCTCTTGCTGGCATAGGGAACGGGGGATCGAGATGAATATAGCAAAGGTCATCAACAACAATGTAATTAGTGTCTACCAGACAGACGGTACAGAACTCGTGGTCATGGGTCGAGGGATTGCTTTTAAGAAAAAGCCAGGAGACAAAGTAGACGAAACCAGGATTCAGAAGGTATTTGCGCTGAAAAACAAGCAGACATCCGATAACTTCAAAATGCTGCTGCGCGAGGTACCGATGGATTTGATCGTGATTGTGGAGGAAGTCATTAATGACGCCAAGCATAATCTGAACAGAAAGCTAAACGAAAATATTTATGTTTCTCTGACCGACCATATCAATTTTGCTATTGAAAGGTACCGGGAAGGACTGGAAATCAAAAACGCGTTATTGTGGGAAATCAAGCAGCTGTACAAAGAAGAATTCGCTATTGGTCTGAGAACGCTGGAACAAATCAAACAAAAGCTCGGTATTGAACTGCCTGTGGATGAAGCGGCTTATATTGCCCTTCACATCGTGAATGCTGAAATGAACGAGGAAGTCATTACGACCATGAGTATTACGAAGTTCATCCAGCAAATTATCAATATCGCCAAGTACCATTTTAAGGTGGATTTTGACGAGGATTCTTTGAGTTATTTCCGCTTTATTACGCATCTGAAATTTTTCGCCCAGCGTGTATTTAAGGGAAATCACTATGAAAATAACTATGATCATTTATATGACATGATTAAGGAAAAGCACAAGGAAGCAGCCGCTTGTACGGAGAAAATCGGAACCTTTGTAAAAAAAGAATACGGTCACGAATTGACGAACGAAGAAAAGCTGTATTTGACTGTGCATATTGAACGAGTGGTGAATAGATAAGTTAAACCTTTTATTCGAAAAAGGATCAAAATAAAAGGTTAAATGTTTTTGTTGACAAATATGGTAGTTTAATTATATTATGTGAGTAACAGGAATTTAATAAGTTTTAACTGGGATTGTTACTGGTTATGCAGGCAA
>RCUE01000322.1_pt1 | contig 13895 bp, 9 predicted proteins | sample 2166111 | NCBI WGS metagenome assembly RCUE01 (sample SAMN09930795, study PRJNA488358) | compost metagenome | feature: garden; material: soil; isolation source: compost soil in phenylacetonitrile-enriched culture | place: Germany: Experimental Botanical Garden Goettingen | collected 2016-01-27 | reverse complement strand
TAGACCGATCCAGCCATGCTGTCTCAGGCATTGGCGAATTACGCCGCCGCTACAGAAGAATCGGTTGGATGTCATAACCTGCGTCCTCCATTTCATAAATGAAAATTTCTTCAAGCGTCAACGGCAGCAAATCAAACACATGCGGCTCATACGCCTCAATCGTCTCTGCAATCCGCTCTCGTTCCCCCCGGATAATGAGCAGCAGAACACTGCCCCTTCGCTCCTTATGTACGACCGAAAGTTGGCTACAGACAGCTTCCTCATGCATGCTGTCCCGAAAAGCAACCTGCACCTTATGCGTATCGGATTTGAGGTCATCGACCTCTTTTTCCAATAGCATCCGACCTTGGTGCATAATGCCGACATGATCACACATGTCTTCAATCTCACGCAAATTATGAGATGAGATCACGACGGTCATCTCACGTGCAGCGGTTTCTTGGAACAAGAGATTTTTGATCATTCTACGCATCACTGGGTCCAGACCATCAATGGGTTCATCCAAAACCAGCAGCTCAGGCATGCAGCTCAAGGCAAGCAAAAAAGCGGCTTGGCGCTTCATCCCTTTGGAAAAACGGTGAAGTTTGCGCTTCGGGTCCAGCTTGAAAATATCCGTAAGCTGTGTGTAGCGTTCCTCACTCCAACTTGGATAAATGGAGCGGTAAAACCGGGCCATCTGACGAATTGTCGCTTGCGGGAAAAAATAAGGGGTATCCGGTAAAAACAGAATGTGCTGCTTGACTTCAGGCTGCTCATACACTGGCTGACCACCGATTAGCACCTTGCCAGTATCCGGTCGGTAAATCCCGGCAATGATTTTGAGCAAGGTCGTTTTCCCTGCCCCGTTCGAGCCCAGCAGTCCAAAAATGGAGCCCTTCTTTACCGTAAGGGCAAGCTGATCGACAGCCTTTTCTTCTGTAAATGTCTTTGTGACTTCCCTTAATTCAATCAAGGGACATCCCCCTTTCCTTTGTTTGCATAGCTTCCACGTATATGTCGTCCACTTCCTGCTGTGTAAAACCGAAATGGACAGCTTCGATCATCTGTTTTAACAATGCCACCCGAATCTCATCCCGCTTCATTTGTTGCGGCTGCTGCTGGGTAGGCGTGACAAAGCTGCCTTTGCCCTGAACGGAATAGATATATCCTTCGCGTTCCAGCTCGCGATACGCCTTCTGAATCGTATTCGGATTCACCGTAAGTTGAGCGGACAATGCCCGTACAGAAGGCAATTGCTCATCCGGCTGAAGCGATCCGTACATGATCATTTCCTTGACCTTCTCCATAAGCTGTTCGTAGATCGGCTTACGGCTGCGGATATCCAGCTCGAACACATGGACTTCCTCCTTTCAACACTGGCTCAAATTCATTTATACATGTTCAACTGTTCTAACTGTACTATTATTAATAGTACAGTTAGAACAGTTTGTCAATCTTTTCTTTGAACATTTCTTACAAAAATAGCCGTGATGCATCCTGCATCACGGCTATGTCTTTTTAGCCTTCCTTTGAATCATAAGGCTGATCACGGCATATATTGGCAAGCGTTTGCCCTTCCGGCAGTTTAAGATCCAGCTGGAACCGGAATGTTGCTCCTTTGGCCTCGTCGCTATCCACACCAATGGAACCTCCCATTAGCTTGACCAGGTTTTTGCAGATGGACAAGCCTAGGCCTGTCCCTCCATATTTCCGGTTCAATGCCGGATGAAGCTGGGAAAAAGGCTGAAACAATAGATGTTGGCGGTCTGCTGGAATACCGATTCCAGTATCAGTAACACTGAACTCAATCAGGCATCTATTTTTACGACGGCTGTAAGCCTTTCTCTCCACAAAGATATTTACACGCCCTCGCTCCGTAAATTTGATCGCATTGCTCACCAAATTCACCAGCACCTGCCGGATACGCACATGATCACCGACCAGCATCCCCGGCATTTCCTGATCCACATGCCATTCCAGCTCAATGCCTTTTTCCATAGCCTGCGTCATGAATAGGTCAGCTACACTGCCCACCACATCATCTAGCACAAAGGACTCGTGCAGCAAAGACATTTTGCCAGCTTCGATTTTGCTCAAATCCAGTATCTCATTCAATATCTGCATTAAAGCACCGCTGCTGCTGGTAATAATGTCTATATAGCTACGCTGCTCCTCATCCAATTCAGTATCTGCCAGTAACCCTGCCATGCCTATAATGCCGTTCATCGGTGTACGGAGCTCATGACTCATCACAGAGAGAAACTCTGACTTGGCCCGATCGGCGCGTTCGGCAGACTCCTTGGCCCGAATGATCTCCTTTTCATTCGTCCTGTCTACAAAAACCATCACAGCTCCTTTTCGCTCGCCGTTATCCATCAAAGGGCTGATTCGATAGGAGGCCAGAAAGCTGGACCCGTCTTTTTTCCAAAATACAGCTTCCTCTGCCTGATAAGAGGCTCCGCTTCGAATCGCTTGAAGAATAGAGGACTGTTCGTCCGGAAAATGACTGCCAATTTCGTCAGCATGGCGGATCATGTCTATGCATGCGCCATTCAGCGGTTTGGCCGATCCTACGCCGAACATCTCGACAGCTGCCGGGTTCATAAAGCGGACATGTCCTTCGGTACTTAAACCCACAATTCCTTCGGATACAGCATTCAAAATAAGCGAATGCTCATTACTGAGCTTCTCAATTTGAGCAATGTAGCTTTTGAGAGGGGTAACATTTTCTATAATCCCGTAGCAGCCTACAATTTCCTCTTGCACGAAAATCGGGATATTCGTCATCTTGATAAATAGACGCTCCCCCTCCTTATGTATAAATTCCGATTCATAGGTTTGCGTCTCACCCTGCTGGGCCAGCTCCATGTGACGCTTGATTTTATCCTGTTCCTCAGAGGAAGCCATGATAAGTATGTCAGCCCCAAGCAACTCATCCTTCGTATAACCCGTAAGCTCCTCCAAGCTCGGATTCACACTTAAGATATGACCTTCCATATTCACGGCGCATATCCCGAGTGGATTATGCTGAAATAGTGACTTATAGCGGTTTTCACTTTCACGCAGGCGCTGCTCCATTTCCCGGTGCTCTGTAACATCCTGGATCATACCCACCACTTGAACGGGCTTGCCTGCATGCTCGTCCATTTCAGCTTCCCAGATTGAACGCAGTACCTTTTGTTCCCCATTCGGCAATACAATTCGGTAAAAGGTCTCTTCGTGTATTCCCTTCAATATAACGTTGGTGATAATCTGTTTCATGCGCTCTGTATCTTCTGGATGAACAGCCGCCATGAACGCGTCAATACTTGTTTCAACCGGCTTGACACAATAGCCAAATATGCTGCGAAATTCCTTGGAAAAATGCATAACATTGTTGACCAGATCCCAGTCCCATGAGCCGAACATCGCCAACTGTTGAGCTTTTGCCAGGTTCTCCTCGCTCTTCTGGCGCTCTGTGATATTTCGTCCGATGGATAGAACTCGCTTGATTCTGCCCCGTTCATCCCGAATAATGCGGTACGATACTTCTAGCCACAAATAGTGCCCGTCCTTATGACGAACACGCCGCTTCATGATGCCTGTTTCCTTGAACATTCCATGTACACGCATGTAATCGGCATCTTCGACATGGTAAAATTGCAATCGTTTTTTCCCAAGCATCTCCTGTTTCGTATAGCCTAAGAGTTTTTCCACCGAAGGAGAGATATATTGGAGTATGCCGTCCGCCGTGCTATATGAGATAACATCCGGCGTATTTTCCGTAATCAGCATATACAAATCCTCATTATCCGAGAGCACCTGCTCCATGTCCTTTTTCTCCGTGATATCCATTGCATACGCAATCAAATATGATTGCTCGGTAGCCTCATCATCAAATATGGTTAATTCCAGCGATAGCCAGACGGATGTTCCCCGTTTATGTTTCAAACGTAGCTCTGTCTTATAGACTTGATCCGTAGCCTGTAGCCAACCTGCGTAAGCCTCCCTCAACCCTCGCTGATCCTGAGCCTCTTTATACAAGAGATGGTAATATCGGATATCCAGTAATTCCTCCTGCTCATATCCGACCATTTTGCAAAAGGCGGGATTGACGTACAGGCACTTCCCTTCCCTCGACAAAATCACGATTCCTGTCGGGGCATGATTATACATATGTTCCAGCAAAGGTAGTCGTCGAGCAGCAGAAAACACAATCAATCTCCTCCTTTGTAGTCTGGCAGTTTTATCCAATTGCACATATTATACCATGACGTGGGATTTTTATAGCGGTGAGTCCACCTCTAGATGAAAGCCCTTAAACATGTATGCACAAAAGATTGCCGATGCAGATTCATCGGCAATCTTTGAATTATTTTTTTATACCACCCGGCTAATTTATACCACCCGGCTAAGAAAATGACGCAAAAATCGCTCCGCATCGACTTCAAGTGCCACATCAACCGTAGTCAGTGCTTGAGCTTCGTTCTCATTTTGCATCTCACGGGTGCGACCAACCTCGGTGGAATCGCCCACCTCGACGGCAATGTGCATTGGACGCGTCTCCACAAAACTGGAGTCAATAGCCAACCCTACGGCTAGTGGATCATGCAAAGCACAGCCTGCAATACCAGGTCTAAAATTGCGATAAGCTTCCATATAGAAGTCTGTCATATCTGCCATAAACGCGCCCAGCTCGGTCCCTTGCTCACGCCATTTGTCCACATCCTGCTGGGGAAGCAGTGTCTGCATCGTGACGTCCAGCCCGACGAGCGTAAGCGAAAAGCCCGCTCCCAGCACATAGGCTGCGGCTTCTGGATCGGCGTAAATATTCGCTTCAGCCGTTGGAGTTACATTCCCTTTCACTGTGACCGCGCCGCCCATGATGATCAGACGCTCAAGCAATTGGGGCAATTCGGGACAGCGATCCAATGCAAATGCAAGATTGGTCAGCGGTCCCACAGCTACCAGGGTAAGTTTGCCCTCATAGCGACGAGCCTGTCCGATTATAAAATCAGCGGCATCCCCAGACGCAGCCTGACGGGAGGGCGCTCCTTTCAACTGATTGCCAATACCGTCTTCACCGTGAATATGCCGAGAATAAGGTTTGAACAGCTCCCGAGCATACGGCTTGTGAGCCCCAGACACGACCGGAGCCTCTACCCCTAGTTTTTCCAGCAGAATCAGTGAGTTACGTGTTGCCTCCTCCACCGAGATATTGCCAAAGGTGGTTGTAATACCGAGTAGCTCCAATTCCGGCGAATGGACCGCGTACGCAATAGCAAGCGCGTCGTCAATGCCCGTATCTACATCTAAGATTAACTTTTTGCTCATGATGACCCTCCACAGTAGAAACAGCATTCTTTTTTTCATTATACACAATTTCAATGCTTATTCCCTTGGTCATCAAATTCTTTATTCGAAGACGTAAAAGAAGGCTACGACAGTTATGCCGTAGCCTTCTTTTACTACTTTTCAATCACTCAAGGGGCACATGTTCTAGCCGAATCCTAAGGCTCGATTCCCCACACCAGCTTATCATTGTGGAACAACGTTACTTTGTTCCATTCTGCATAAGAGGTTTTAGTTGGATCAAAGGAATAATCATTGGATTCGTTCAGGTTAGACCAGTCGCTATTGTTCATGCGGATCTGAATATCACCTGTTTGCGCTCCAGCAGCAAGCGTGCCGGCAGCAGCACTGAAACCAATTTCAATATAGTTGTCTGTAATGGTACGCAGCACGTTATCATTGCCTACTTGCGCATAGTCTACTACGGATTGCAGCTCTTGGCTGCCATCCTTCGTAAAATAGTAACGGATTTTCAGCTCACTCAGCTTCACGGGTGTTGTGCCTTTATTTTTCAGGTTAAGGAAAGGCTTAACTGCGTTATTCGCTGGGTCGGTGTCCCCGGCCCGGTACATTACAACCAGATCACCCGCTGGTTCTGTTGGATCAGTCGGTGTACCTTTAGGTTCAGCACTTACCGTTGCAGAATCTTTACTTGTTCCTTTCGCATTCGTAGCACTTACAACATAGAAGTAAGTTGTTCCGTTCGTCAGTCCCTTATCTGTGTACTCTCTTTCCGTTACAAGAGGGGCAACGGCTGTAAAAGGACCTGCTTCGCTAGTGGCACGTTTTACCGTGTAGCTATCGGCACCAGTAGACGCACTCCAAGTCAGCGTCACTTGAGCATTACCAGCTACGGCCTTTAAGCCAGACGGTACAGCTGGAGCTGTAGGCGCTGGGTCCACACCACCAGTGGAAGGCACGATTGCAGGGTACGCATTTTGTACCAGCATCACAAACTGATCATGGAACCAAGCTCCTGAAATAGGTGCATTCGGCAAAGCATCTGTTAATGTGCCATCCTTGGTTGTATAGGTAGGATCACACATACGGTCAAAGCCTTTACCCTCATCGTTCGGAATGAGTGAGCTGGAACCATCGGAATCACCCGGAGGTTTCGCCCAGACATAGGCATCGATATGGCCAGCTGGAGCCGTTTGTGGCGGCGTTCCCATACCTGCTCCGCTGCTATTACACCAGTTACCACGGTGCGAACGTTTGTCCACACGACCTGAGTTTACATAGGAGTTAATATCATTGCCGACTGCGGAAGTCGGACGGTTAGGTCCTCCCCATCCATTACGGCCGGTATCAATTAACATGCCGAGCGAGCTTGGCCAGCCTGCATTGACAAAATCTCTATGCAAGGACTCAGCGAAATCCGATTCATCGAAATTAGGATTCCATTCGTAGAATTTGGATGATTTGATCGGCTGCCCGCCAATATTCAGGTTGGGATCAGGCAGATTCGGTTCTGTCAACGGTGAAGTATTGGCTGTATTCGTGATAAAGCCATCCACACTGGCCAGACCTTTGCTAGTATCTTTGAAGATAGTTGTAAACAGAGATACCGTTGCTGCACGGTTGTTATCCCAACCTAACCAGCCAGAGTGACCGATATCCACGTATTTGTACACATTCGGAATCTCGTTCAGCTTATTCATTGTGTATTTAACGCCAGCCTCATAAATTCCTGTAGATTTGGCTTGTCCACATTGGGGAGTATCCAGATTGGTTACCAGATTTGGCAAACTGTCCGGTTCAATGATCGCTACGATGCGAATATCCTTATATTTGGGATTCGCAAAAATAGAAGCGATTTTGTCAATATAATCCTTTTTGTACGTTTCCAGACCTGCCTGAGTCAACGGCAATTCACCATTGGAAGCCAAGGCATGACAATCTCGTCCGGGCAGATCATACACAATGAATTCCGCCGTAATCGGCATGTTGCCTTTCTTTTGCGCCAATACTTGGTCCAAATGCGCTTCCAAGCCAAGCTTGCCCCCACCACCGTTAATAGCAGCAATACGATCAAGCCATACGGCTGTCGGGAACGTTTTGACCGTTTGCATTTTTGCTTTCAGATTGGCATCCGTAATTTTGGCAATCGATGTGTCGACACTAGCCGCATAATCAGGGTTAACATATTTTGTCGCTCCTTGGTAAGGATTATCGACATGGGATTCTGCATGTATTTTATCCGTAAATCCTGCACCTGGTAGAAAGCTGCTTGCGACGAGTGATAGCGCAAAAGCATACTTCATGCTTTTACGAAGCACTTGCTTTGTTTTCAATTGCTTCACCTATCTTTCCGTGGATTTTGTTGAATCTTCCTATGTCGGCACCTGATTGTTACATGATTAATTGTGAGTTACGCCTACTCTACTCTCTCCAAAAAAAGTGGCGTTCATAGTTGCGAAAGGTAAGCGCTTTCTATTTGTGCATGCGCTCACATTTTCCCCTTTTTGTCACCTCCTATGTTAGATTATAGTGAGCTGGAAATCTGCTGTAAATTGAATAAATTAAGGACTACATTATTAATTAGGCATATGAATTGCCACCCTAGTGGTTCATCACGGCCCCTCTTTTTCTGAAGTCGGTTTCTTCATTTGTTGAACATCCCTGCTATAACAAGCTTTCGGGAGATTTAGGATCGACGGCAAAAGAGCAAATTCATAAAAAGCAAGACCGTATTCTTTAATTTCCGTCAGCCTAAATCGACAATGATAAACTCCAGCACGCCAACTATGCCAAATCGTTATATCTATCGACAGCAAAAGGGTGTTTTCAGGCCCTCATGACCGTGAAAACACCCTTTTATTGTTGTGAAGTCAATCTCTGCCCTTGTTGTTCTACACTTTTTCGCGATCCTTGCCCTTGTCGGATTGCCCTGCATTTTTATTGGCGGCATCCCGATCCAGTTGCATTTCTTCAACCGTCTTCACCTTAAGTCGTGCTGCTCCCTCATAAGGCCGGGTTGGAATCAGATCGCCTGCAGCCAAACGTTGGCGCGCCTCGGCAATCGCTGCTCCGTATTGCGGCAGCCATGCTTCCTGTGCCACTAGCATCTCATCGACCATCTGCCAAATTTCTTTGGGATTACACACCGCGCCCACTAACGGGTCCATCATAAACGCTTGCCGAAGTAGCATGTCGTCACCATGTACAGCTGCTTCGACAGCCAAACGCTGGACGGAAATACTTACATTGCAGACGGCAGCAGGACCGAGCGGAAGGTCTCCTACATGTGGCATGGAGATACCATTCCGATCCACATATCCAGGCGCTTCAATAATCGCATCGTCCGGCAAATTGGAAATCACACCGTTATTAACGACATTAAAATGCCCCCGGTATACACGTCCGGTTTCCAGACCTTCGATAATGTATGAACCATGCTCTTCACCGCGATTTTCCGCCTTGTACTCCAATGGCTCTTCTTTCATCCAGTTAGGGAAATCTGTTTCAAACCAATTACGTCCTTCTGTACATACACGCAGATAGCCGCCTGTTTCTCCGTTGATCCAGCTGCCTAGATCAATCCAGTCCATAATTTCATTCGGACGCTTCCGGTACCAAGGTACATATTCACTTAGATGACCATTCGACTCTGTGCTGTAATAGCCAAAACGGCGAAGCATGTCGATGCGCACCTTTTCGGTACGGCTATATTCGGGATGTTTTTCAAAAGCCTCCAGCAGCCCGGCTGTCAGATCCTTGCCTTCATGTGACGCCTGAATGTACCACGTCTGGTGATTGATTCCGGCGCACACAATGTCCACATCCTGCTTCTCCAGACCATACACCTCGGCAATTTGGTGATGCCCATGCTGTACGCCGTGACATAGACCGATTGTACGCACACCGCTGTATTTATTACAGGCCCACGTCATCATTGCCATGGGGTTCGAGTAGTTCAGCAGCAATACATCCGGTGCACTTAGCTCGCGGATATCCTTGCAGATGGCCAGCATTTCAGCAATACCACGCTGACCGTACATAATCCCTCCTGCACACAGTGTATCGCCCACGCATTGATCCACGCCATATTTCAGTGGAATATCCACATCGGTTGCAAAGCCCTCCAGCCCGCCAACCCGGATCGTACAAATGACGTATTTGGCATCCTTTAAAGCTATCTTACGGTCCGTAGAGGACTGTATTTGTATGGACAAACCATTCTCGCGAATATCCCGCTGGCACAGCTCAGTAACCATATCCAGATTGTGCTGACTGATATCCGTAAAAGCCACTTCAATATCATTAAATTCCGGCACCGATAACAGATCTCGCAAAATTCCACGGGTAAAACCGATGCTTCCTGCTCCAATAAAAGCTACTTTAAATGACACGGCATTCAACCTCCGGTAATTAGAATGGGTATATACCGTCATTGTAGCAATAGGCCTGTGGAAAGCGTTATCAAAATCATGACCAGTTTCGTATTTAGGTGTCAAAAATCCTAACTTTCGCGTGATCAGAGGGTTTCCCATTTCCATTTTGATCCATCCCGTTTCTCTCTTTCTATCTAGTGTTTTTTCAGTTCAATATGTACTTTAAGTGCGGTAAATGTAGTAACATAAAAGAAAACATTGGAGAGCAAGGAGCAGCCTAAGATGAACAAAAAGATTATCTTTTTAGATATAGATGGAACGCTAGTGAATGATGATGGTATGATTCCCGAATCTGCAAAAACAGCATGTATCGAAGCGAGAAAGAACGGACATCTGATTTATTTATGCACTGGCCGATCCAAAGCGGAGATTTATGATTTTATCATGGAGGTCGGTTTTGACGGGATCATCGGAGCTGGCGGGGGCTTTGTAGAAATCGAAGGTGAGATGTTATATCACCACAAAGTATCGGATGAAGATGTTAGACATATGGTCGATTACTTTGATGAACATGATTTGGACTTTTATTTGGAATCGAACGGGGGACTGTTTGCGAGTAAAAACTTTTTGCCCCATGTGGAACGGCTTATCTACGGAGATGTAGACAATGATCCCGTGGCCAGAGAAAAAAAAGAACAACGCCCGCATCCTTTTATCACCGGCCTAACTATAGGAGAGGACAACCTGTACCGTAGTGACGTGAACAAAGCATGTTTTTTGGAAAATAAAAATGTTCCTTTTGAACAAATCAAAAAGGAATTCGCAGGGAAATTTGAGGTTATTCAATGTACTGTATCTGCTTTCGGGCAAGACAGTGGTGAGCTAATGGTTCCCGGTATTCACAAAGCCGTAGCTATTGAAAAGCTTATTGAGCATTTGGGAAGATCCCAAGAAGACACCATTGCTATCGGAGACGGGATGAACGATGCTGAAATGATTGAATATTGTGCCCTAGGAATTGCCATGGGAAATGCCAAACCGGGCCTCAAAGCCATTGCAGATGACATTACGGATGCTGTGGATGAAGATGGACTGTTTCACAGCTTTAAAAAGCATGGTCTGATTTAGTGAGGTTATTTTTATATACTTAAGCCCCTGCAGCAGTTTCTGGACTTAAAAATGTCCTAATCCTACTGGTAGGGGCCTATCTCCAATGCTATCTTTCCACGGAATTCATTTAGTGCCTGCTCGACTTCCATCTCCTCAATAATCGCGCTTATGCTGGCGATAGCTGCCTACGCTTTTTTGGTTACTGTATAATGAGTTAAGTCTCTAAATATTTACAAAGGAGCAAGACATGTCAAACCGTAAATGGACATTTATCCTTATCCCGGTCTTCCTGCTATTTGCCTGGCTGCTCTTTCAGTTCACTCTGTCTTCCTTTCAAATCCACCAATTTGCAGAACAATTGAAGACGGTTTCACCAAACGACGGGGGTTCCGATACAAAAGTGGTATTGATATCGCAAGAGCTAGACAATTATTACTGGCGGTCCATTGAACAAGGAGCCCGAAAAGAAGCGGAACAGTACGGTATGCGGCTCGATTATATCGGTCCAGACCGCATTAATCCGTCCGAGCAGATCAAACTGCTGGATAAAGCGATCGCTGCCAAGGCGGATGCAATTCTGGTTCAAGGGATAAATGATCCGGAGTATCGACGATTAATCGACAAAGCAGCCGGACTTGGCATACCTGTCATCGCGATCGATACGGACGAACCGGACTCCCGAAGGCTGGCTTACGTCGGAACGGATAACGAAGGAGCAGGAAAACAGATGGGCGCGCTATTAGCGAAAGCCTCTGGAGAGCGTGGCGACATTGGAGTTATGATCAGTAGCGAGCGCGTCGAGAATCAGCGACTCAGGCTTGCTGGATTTCGTTCCGTGATCGGTCGCTATCCCAAGCTCCGCATTGTGGAGATTCGCTCCTCAAATATTTCACGGCTTCAGGCAGCCCAGCAAGCTCAGAACATGCTCACCCGGTATCCGCAGATCCGCTACATGGTCGGATTCAGTGCGCTGGACGGCCTTGGCATTCTGGAAGCCTCGGAGCGGCGCGGCGCGCGGAATTTGCAAATTTTCGCTTTTGACGATATGGCCGAGACGTTGGAAGCGATCAAAGATCGCAAAATCGAACTGACCCTTGTTCAACAGCCAGAAGAAATGGGGGCTAAGGCCATAAAATTGCTGAATGATTATCTAAAGGGGAATGATCCCCAGCAATTAACATACACCAGGGTATATGAAGTGCATGCGGACACTCCCGACAACATGTCCGGAGATGACAGACGATGACGATCAGAACGAAGCTGCTTCTGTTCATCCCTCTTCTAGTTGTGTTCGCCAATATCATCGCTTATTTTGTATTCCAAAGCGGAAAGGTCGTACAACAGAGCTACGATGAAATGCTTGGCCGCATTCTTCTCATCGAGCAAACCTCCGAATCGGCGGAGAGCAACTTAAAGCTCCTATATGCCTATCTGCTTAATCCAAGGGACGATAAGGCTATGCAGGGTCCGACAGAATACCAATTAATGCAGTTGAAAGGCAAAATCCAAGAAGTCTCCGACTCGACCGACCCTTCTTTCGCCGAGGAGGACTACGTGAATTTGTTGACCACATTTCTTGAACAGAAACAAGCCGCAGTTCTGGATGCAAATACACAAGATCCTCAATCGGCTTTTGAACATTATATTGAAGCGGAGAAAACCGTCAGCTATATTCATGAGGAGGGACAGCGACTGATCGATGCTGAACTGGCCTATTACCGGCCGATCATCGAGAACATTCGGAACAAAAATGAGCGAATGAACGTTTTAGGAGTGGCATTGTTCGGCATGAACGCGCTGATGGGGGTTTTGCTTGCAATCTGGATCTCGCGCAGCATTACTGGCCCTGTCGGCAGACTTGTCGGACTGGCGAAGCGAATCGCTACAGGTGATCTGAATATCAAGCCCCCACCGCGACGGGATGACGAGCTAGGCGTACTGTCGGACGCCATTTCGCAAATGTCCGCCGATTTGAGCATCCTCATTGAGAAGGATAAACAGAGTCTGGAAATGCGGCGGCTTGTGAAGGAACTGGAGCTTCTGGCTCTGCAAAATCAAATTAACCCGCACTTTTTATTCAATACCTTAAATGTGCTCTCCAAGCTGGCGATCCTGGAAGGGGCGGAGAAAACCAGCGACCTGATCGTCTCGCTGTCCAATCTACTACGGTACAGTCTGCAGAAGCTGGACAAACCCGTAACTCTTCAGGAGGAACTGGATCATATTCGCGAATACGTGACCATTCAGCAGGCGCGCTTCCGGGACAGAATTCTCTTTAATCTGCACTTTGACGCTTCCGTTCTTCAGCAGCAAATTCCGGCCTTGACGATCCAGCCATTTATTGAAAACGCTTTTCTTCATGGTGTGGCAGATATGGAGGACGGAGCCATTATCACGTTGACGTTGTCGCGAGCGAACGAGGATGTACAAATTGAAATCTCAGACAACGGAAAGGGTATGACGGAGGAAACCCGACTGTCCGTGCTCCGTCTTGAAGGCGAAGTCGAAAGTGGCAGTTCAACAGGACTTGGAATGCAAAATGTGTTTAGGCGGCTGCAGTTGTTCTACGGAAAAGAAGGAATGGTTGAAATCAGTAGCAGTACCGGACGAGGTACTACCATAACCATACGAATTCCAGTCAAGAAGGAGAGTGAGTAGACTGATGTATCGGTTGTTAATCGCGGATGACGAGGCTTTAGAGAGAGAAGGACTGGAATTGACAGTGGAACGGGCGATGTCGGGGATATTCCGGTTTATTCATGCCGGCAACGGTCGCATGGCGATTGAATGTGCGGAAGAGCACCGCCCCCATATTGCGATTCTGGATATCAATATGCCCGGAATCGACGGGCTTGCAGCGCTTCGTGAATTAAAGGAGCGGCTTCCCGATACCCGATTCGTGCTCGTCACTGCCTACGATTATTTTGCCTATGCCCAGAAGGCGCTCTCTTTGGGCGTAAAAGAATATATTCTGAAGCCGGCGAAGCGAGAACTGATCATCGGCACACTGAAACGACTGATTGAAGAAATTGAGTGCGAGAAGCGGGCACGCACGGAAGAATTGGAGCTTAGGCACAAAATCTCACAGCTGATGCCGCTCGCAGAAAATGAGCTGGCTTTAATGCTTATGGTCGACCAGAC
>RCUE01000321.1_pt1 | contig 13923 bp, 6 predicted proteins | sample 2166111 | NCBI WGS metagenome assembly RCUE01 (sample SAMN09930795, study PRJNA488358) | compost metagenome | feature: garden; material: soil; isolation source: compost soil in phenylacetonitrile-enriched culture | place: Germany: Experimental Botanical Garden Goettingen | collected 2016-01-27 | reverse complement strand
TAATCCCCGCAATGCCAAAGATTGCAACAGAAGTCAGGGCCCGGTAAGCTTGCCAACCGAACAAAAAAGCAACACCACTGCCAAACGTTGTACCTGCCAGTAACCCAAGTGAACAGGCAATATCTGTTCCAAATTTCATAAACATGTTCCTTTCGAATGTATAAATTAAAAAACAACTTGTACTTTTTTTCTGGACTTGGGCACATACTTGTGCGTACAATTAAATAGTAATCGTTTTCAAACAGAATCTATTAATCATTATGGATCATTCTTGTGCAAATTATTCCTTTTTTAGGAGGCAGATGAAATGAATATGAATGAACAGATCAAGCTGTGGAATGAAGAGGCGCAGGCTAGTAATGCTAATCATCCTCACCGAAAGGTTGAATTGTTTATCGAGGTACGAGATGGAGCACTGGAGTCTGTTGTTCCTTATTTGAACCAACAGGATTATCGTCATGTAACTCTGGTAGAAGATGAGCATACTTCAGTGGCAGCAGGAAAAAGAGTGGCTGAGCTGATCCGGGAGGCAGGTTTGACAGTTGATGTAGTTCGCTTACCTCCGAATGCTGTAGGGGATGTCATTGCTGATGAAACCTACATTATGAAGGTGCTGCTGGGTGTGGCGGATAAGAGTCAGGCTGTACTTGCTGTAGGTTCTGGCACGATTCATGATCTGGTTCGCTTCGTATGTTATAAAATGAATCGTCCCTTCTTGTCAGTACCGACGGCTGCTTCGGTGGATGGTTTTACCTCCGCAGGCGCACCACTGATTGTGGACGGCAGCAAGCAGACATTCCAAGCAGTTCCGCCAGAGGCGATCTTTGCTGATTTGTCCGTGCTGGCAAATGCGCCACAGACGATGACTGCCGCAGGTTTTGGCGATATGCTTGGTAAGTTCACCTCACTAGCGGACTGGAATGTTTCCAGAGATTTGGGAAACGAGCCGTATTCGCCTGTGGCTAATCGCATTACCGAGGAGGCTTTGCGTGCCTGTGTAGAGCATGTCGATGAGATTGCGGCAGGCAGCAAGGCTGGTGTCGAGGTATTGATGAATGCGCTGATTGCATCCGGTATTTCGATGCTGATGATAGATCATTCCCGTCCAGCGTCAGGGGGAGAGCATCATATTTCCCATCGAATTGAGATGGATTTTATTGCAGAGGGACGCAAGCAAGTTTTGCATGGTGCCAAAGTAGGCGTAGCATCCGCATTGCTGTCTGACCTGTACAGGGATTTAGCAGCCAGTCAGGATGTAGAGGCTTTTAAGGTGTATCAGGCTTTGCCTACGTCGGAGCAGATGCGTGCATGGCTGGCTCAGGTCGGAGGCCCATCTACCATTGCCGAGCTGGGAGTTACGGAGGAACAGCTCGCTCGTGCATTGCGCACGGCTCATACCTTGCGTGATCGCTATACTGGGCTCAAGTATATGAACGAACATCAATTGCTTCGTTCGTAATGTGCAACATCTACGTAAATTGTCCTAGATATTCAGCCAATCTTGTGTGGCAAGGAAGGGATAAGCGAATGGGTTTACACCTCCGGCAGCAATACGAGGATATCCTGCTCCTGTGACATTTGTATGTACAAATGAACGGTATGCTATAATCGTGGAATATAAACAGGTACACGATATTGCGAGTACGGAGGAAATTATGGCGCCCAAATATATACAAGTTAAACAGGAAATTTTGTCCTGGATTCATTCATCCAGACTTGAGCCGCAAAGTCAGCTTCCATCTGAGCATGAAATGTCTGAACGTTTTGCCGTTAGTCGGCAAACGGTGCGTCAGGCGCTGGGTGAGCTGGTGCAGGAAGGCTGGCTGTTTCGGATGCAGGGCAAAGGAACCTTTGTTGCGACACGTGACAGTAAACAGCCCGAAGATCCAAAGATTATTGGAGTCATTACAACCTATATTTCGGATTATATTTTCCCATCCATTGTACAGGGAATTGAATCCAAATTGAGTCGCCAGGGCTACAAGATGCTGCTGTCAAGTACAGGTAATGACCCTGAGCAAGAAAGTCAGTGCCTGGAAATGCTGTTAAGTCAACCGCTGAGCGGAATTATTATTGAACCGACTAAAAGTGGAGAGCGTAACCCCAATCTGAACTATTATTTAACCGTGGAAAATCGCCAAATCCCTTATTTGATGATCAATGCGCGTTATGAGGAAATGGATGCGCCATGTCTGCGAGTAGATGATGAAAAGGGTGGTTTTTTGGCGGCCGAGCATCTGATTAAGCTGGGACACCGACGCTTGGCTGGATTTTTCAAAACCGATGATATGCAGGGGATTCTTCGTATGAAGGGATTTGTGGCCGCTCACCGCAAATACGGAGTGACATTACACCCGAACGCAGTAACGACTTACCGGACAGAAGAAAAAAATGAGATTCCGCTACAACGTGCGTCGAGGCTGCTGGCGATGGAGGCGGGAGAGCGTCCTACTGGATGGGTGACCTATAATGATGAGTTGGCTGTTAGACTCCTGGATATTGTACGTTCGGCGGGTCTGAATATACCCAATGATCTATCGCTGGTTGGGTTTGATGATTCGTTTTTGGCGACAGCAACAGAAATCAAGCTAACGACAATTCGGCATCCAAAGGAAGAATTGGGGTTACGTGCTGCCGATACCATGCTGTCGATGATTGAAGAGAAGGGGTACCATGAAGAAGATCGTCAGTTAATTCTACCGCCTGAGCTCATCGTTCGTGAATCTACAGGGCCTGTCCAGGTCATGCCTGGAGAACACTAGGCTGGGAGATCAGTCACTTTTATTACTTAACATGTAAGGACAGGTTAGTAAGTATACAGCTGTAACGCTTCATATTTGATGGGCATGGTTCTCGCCATACCGAACAGTCTGTTTTCTGGATTGCAGAAATAGACTGTTATTGTTATATCTTTTCTGAAAATAAGTACATAAATCTATCGAAAAAACATAAAAAGGTTAGCTAAGTTGTACGTACAACTATATAATGAAAGCAGAACCAAGAATAAAGGGTCAATGCAATCGGTTTGTAACCGTTCTCTGTTGGTCGACACTAACCTGACAGGGCTTATTGTCGGGTATACGTTGCTGACGTAACCGGACGGGAATTTATTTAAGGTTGCAGCTTCCACCCAAACTCCTGCGCTGGGTGCGGCCATGTTCGCAGCAGTGGCTGCGGGAGCTTAAACTGGAGGGTACAATGATATCGTCGAAGCAGCGCGTCATATGGCCGTGTACGGGACGAGAACTTCAAACCGATCCCTGAGAACGCGGCCGTGTATGATAAGCTGTACGAGGAATACTGCCGTCTTCACGACTACTTTGGACGTGGAGGCAACCCGGTGATGAAAAAGCTAAAGTCCATTAAGGAAGAAGCCGGACGTTCAACTGAAGCGGTAAGCATTCATTCTTAAGATACTGATAAAATATAAGCAAGAAATATTTAAATGCTCTGTTATCTAAAAAGCACAGTACACCGAGGAATCGGTAGACTGTGCTTTTTGCATTTTATATTCTGTGAAATTACATGATGTGAAAGTCTCAGCGAATGAAAGATGGTAATGCGTTCCTTTCAAAGACTTTCATGAAAATTACAATCATTTCTCTTTTACGGACATTTTTACTTTTTCAGCATGGCATCAGCAAACAAAATGGATTTTGGAATACGGAAAAACTGTTCCGCCTGATCCTGGAAGGTTTGCGAAGGAACGGTACCCTGATGCAACCATTTCCGAAATGTACCGGGGTGAACGCCAATCCAATGACTCACATCGGTCACCGAAATATCATGTACCATGCATAGACCCGCCAAAATCCGATTTTTAACCGGAGAACGAGTCACAGTCCGTTTCATAAAACGGGACGGCGCTGGTTGACAGATGAGTGGTGAACGCCGGACAACCTCTTCATTAAATAGAATATGGTGCGGATAACCAAGTGTATTACACGTCTTTTCCAGATTAGTGTTGCCGGGAATGCGACCTTCATATACCCACGCACTGACACTACGGGAGGAAATAGAAAGCTCCTCGGCAAGTTGGGACAGTTTAATGTCATTAGCCATCAAAACGGCAAGCAAAACGCGATTGCGCACCTGACAGCGTGTTGGTTTACGAAAACGTTTGACACGCACGCCTTTTCCCAAATATTTGCGATTGATCAGAGACCACGCCTGAATGGAATGTTTATCTTGTTGTTTAGGCATATACCCTCCGATTTTTTTAAACACATACTACTATACCCGAAGGGGGGTTTGCAAGTGGCTCCTCTCCTGATTTTCTTTTAATCCCATGGGCTTAACCGGTTTATGGAAAATAAGGTCCATTTGGCCTATAAAAATGGAAGTTTAAGGTGTCGATATATTAAAATGTGACATTTTTAATGGAAATGGAGGTAACATGTTCTTCTCTTACAATTGTAAGGATGTACAGAGAGAAAAGTGGGTCTTTGCAGCACTATATGCATTTCTTTGACGACAAAAGGGAGGTTATACAGCTAGATGATTTGTAAAAAGGTAATGGTATGGTTTCTGACGGCGATTTTAGCGATTAACGCCTTGCTGTGTTTGCCTGTTGTAGCAGGAGCAGAAAAACAAGAGGCAACGGGCGGAATACAACAAGATCATGCAGGTTTGGTACAGGAGGAACAGGAGCTTTCTGATGGAACAGTTTCTTTCAAACCGCCCACTTCTGCGACAAACAGTGTTTATGACGCACTTATGATGAGTTTGGCAGTAGTGGAGTATACGTCGATCATTATTGATCCTGGGGAAAGTTATGAATTTCAGAATACAGATACAGTTAGCAAATCTATATACAGTAACGCTTCTCAATCAAAAGGCATTTTGTACGATAGTGTAAGTTACAAAGAGGACGGAGACATCAGCACTGTCCATATGGACTATGGCATAAGCCCCATTGGTGTTCCTGGGGGAGGCACAGCGTTTATTACGAATACAGGAACAGCAGCATTAACCGTAAAAGTAACGGACGTCTTCACCTACAGTACATCGGAGGACCCGGCACTAGAGCGAGTTACGCTCTCTAAAAATGAAAGCTATCGGATTGTGAATGAAGGATGGACTGCACGTTCGATTCAGCATGATGGTTCAAATGCAGACAATCGCCGTTTTGATTACGCAAAATACAAGGCAGACGGAACTTTATCCGCATCTGATCTTAATAGCATTGCTCATCCCTCTTTGGGTGATGGCGAGGAACTGATTATTACAGGCGCAACTTCAAATGCGGTGACTTTAGGGTTTCCATACGGAAAATACAGTATAGAGAGTACCGGAGAGCCGGCTTATGCGCGGGTTACCCTAAATCAGGGGGAAAGCTACCAATTTATCAATGTGGGAACCCGATTGGATACGGTGGAAAGTGACGGTACATCTAAAGATAAACTTGACTATGTTGTTTATCTGGCAAACGGAACAGAGGCTTCACGCGGCAGTAGTACTACGGCGAAGCCGCAGATTGCTGTGGACAGATACGCGGTAATTACCCAGGTCACTGCAAACCCGGTGACATACGGGGCTCCGTATCGCAATTTTATTGCCCGTCCAGTGGGTGGAGATGCAATTAGCCGTGTGGAGCTTGAGGTAGGCAAGAGCTACATTTTCCACAACAATGGTACGCTGATGAATCCGATCTACAATAACTCCAAAAAGGTAGGAAGCTTGTTCGACTATGCTATTTACAAGCCGGATGGAACGGTAAATTCCTCTGGTTTTAACAGCCAGTCTGGTCCCATGATCCCGCCTTCGGGATATGCCATTGTGACTGTGATCGGTCCGAATCCTATTATCTTTGATTATACAGATGATTTTTCCTGGGAAACGAGTAGCCATCCTGCTTTCTTGCGGGTAACACTTTCGAAAGGTGAAAGTTATGCTTTTACCAATATTAGTGATCATTTGAGGAATCTGCACAGCACAGCCAAAACTGTTAAAGGAAAATTTGATGTGGTCCTGTATAAAGCAGATGATACAGAGCAATCCAGGCGCAATACCGGGAACTCAACCTTTTTGGTTGGCGCAGGTAAAAAGGCCAGTGTGACGGTAACCAGTGACACGCCAATCACGTTTGGGGGTATCTATCGGAGCTTTAAGGCCAGCGAAGATGATAATGGTATTGGGCAAACGACGCTGGAGCCGGGAGATTCGTATGAGTTTCGTAATCATGATAGTCAATCGAATTCATTGCGGCATGACAAAAGTAGTGGAAGTGCACGCTTTGATTCGGCAAGTTATAAAGTACTTCGATTACTGACATCAGATCATTTCAACAATACAGTGGACCCAGAGATTGTCGCTGGCGGTAAAGCCATTGTCACCAATGTATCCGATCGGCCAATTACCTTTACCTATAGCAATAAGGTGGAGGCTTTGCTTAGCGGGCAGGCTGCCTTCCATCGAATTACACTAAAACGCGGTGAAAGCCGGAAATTTATAAATGTAAGCACTTTGGACAAGGCCCTAGACGTCATTTCAGTCAGCGGTATGAAGTGGAATTACATGAATTACAAGGCAGACGGGACGGTATACAGTCAGGCCAGTGATACGACTCAATTGCCGTTGGTACAGGCTGGAGGTTATGCCATTGTAACGACGGTCTCGGATGTACCCGTGACTTATGGAGCTGTGTTAGGAATATTCGACGTTGAGGATGCTCAGGTGCCGACAGGCAATCAGGTTACCATCAAGCAGGGAGAAAGCTATGTATTCCATAATGTTGGCTCACAGGCTTCCTCATTAACCACAGATGCTTCAAACGAAAGCCGTCTCTATGACTATGCCATGTATGGAGAAGGTAGCGGTGTGAATTCCAAGGTGGATAGGGCAGGTATGGATGCTTCTCTACCTGAAATCTCACTTGGAGCAGGAGGTACGCTTGTTGTAACCGTCACTTCGCCGCAAGCTGTAACCATTCATTTCAACAATGACATTAAAGCAGATCCAAGCACAGAACCAGCATTATTAAAAACGTCTTTGTCTGGCGGCAAGCAGGAAGTATGGATCAATCGCGGGAGCCAGGAAGCACCTGTTTTGACGAATGCGAAAGCAACGGGTGGAACATATCAGTTCACTGTTGCAGATCGTGCTGGAAAAGTGATTAGAGAACATAAAGAGGCGACAGATACTCAACAGCAAGTGCCAGCTAACGCAAATATTCATCTTTCCGTAGCTGCAACTACTCCTGCTGTTAACTTTGGAGCGCCTTATCGTGTGTTTGCTGTAAAAAATAACGATGACAGCAAGCTGGACGAGCTAATTGAGCTTATAGATAAGGAAGCTGACTTTACGGTAGGCCAACAAGGGAAATATCGGTTTACACCCAAAGAAGACGGGATTTACCGTTTTGCGGTGAAGGAGAAATCCAACTTTGCTGCGCAGCAGCCAATTCTAGCCTTGTTTACGGACCCTGATTTTAGAAGTCAGCTTGTCTCCTCAACTGAGCAAGCACAAATATATGGTTGGGATTACACGGTCTTAGAGTATGAGATGAAGGCAGGTCAAACGGTTTATGTGAAGCTGTCAGAAATTAATAGCGGTGCATTACAAACTGTAATTAAGGCAGGCCATATGGCGCTTGGCAAAGATACTTCATACGAATACGGCAAAGGAAACCGACTGAATAAAGTTATTTTATTCACCGGTGATCAAATTCAATTGGATTATGATTTAAACGGAAACGTCATTAAACGGACAAAAAAGGTATTTCCTTTTACAGATTAAAAGGATGTCTTGGCTTCGAAAAAATATAACAGATCATTAGATGTATAGGCATTATTAATAGGGGTGAGCGAGTGTTTAAACGTTATATTTGTAGTCTACTATGTGTGCTGATGTTGCTGGGTCCATGGAGCACATGGGCATATGGAGAAGAAGGACACGGAGAGGCAGCAGCTTCTCAATCTTCTTCGTCTTCTACTCCGCAGATTATTACCAGAGCATGGCTTGCACAGCAAACAGGTAAGGATCAGGCTTGGGTCAATGCACAGTTATCCAAAGGCTATACCTTATATGATATTTATAAAGCATGGCAAAAAGATGGTGGAGAAAATTCATTACCAGAACAAAGTCCAAGCTTGTGGGTACAGCAGAATGAACTGACATTGGGCATAAATGCAAAGGTGGAGCCTTCCGATGAGTCGGCTGCGCTGAAGGAGGGTGAAAAGCCCGCTCAGGCTACCCAGGATGAAAAGGCAACTCAACATCCACTAGATAAGGAAGAGGGTAAAGAGCCGGCTCCAAACACGACTGAGATGGATATCCCATCTATACCCCGAGTAAATGATTCCGTATATGCTCCGACTCTAGGAGAAAATGGACTGATCGGGCAGGATTTACTTAAACAAAGTTTATTGCAGGTATCTGCTACAACAGATGTCTATGCTCCTTTTGATCAGGCGGCGATTGCACAAAGCAGGTTGAGTGATGATACGTCGCGTTATGGAATGGATTATGGTGACAACAGTGTGTCCACCGCTTCAGGACAGCTCGTTGTTCAAAATACGGATTTGGTACTGCCGGGGTCATTGCCCTTTGCACTGACTCGTGTGTATAACAGTTCATTGGCAAGTAACCAGCTTGGTGTGCAGCAAAATGAAGGGTTGTATACAAACACAAGTGCGATCCGCGAGGAAGAAGCAGCTTCTGGTCTGGGGAGAGGCTGGAAATGGGATCTTCCTCATATGCAGAAACAGGATGGTAAATGGTATTTGTATATTCCGGGAACAGGCTCCTATGAACTGAGAGATGATTTGCAGCTAGAAGGATATGCATACAAAGATCTGAAGATCAGTACAGATCAAAGCGCAAGTGTGCAGGGAGTAAGCAGTGCATACAAAATAGCAGTGCTGAATGGAAATGACTATTATCTCGATCAGGACGGTTATTTGATTTTAATCCAGGATGCGTATAAGAATCGGGTGGAGTTTGATTATACAAGTTCTGGTGGAGCAAAGCTCATTCGTTCGATTCGAAATAATGATGGCAAAGAGCTTGACTTCACTTACAATGCTGGACAGCTTGTTGTTAAAGAACAGGGCACAGACCATCAGTACACCTATCGTCAAAGTGGCGAGGGAAGCAGCAAGGTGCTGTCAGAAGTGTTGGATTCTCTTTCCAGAAGCACAAGCTATGCGTATACATTCATGGACGCTCCTTATAATGTGGTCGTAGATGGTGAAGGAAAGACTGGAGCCCTACAGCAAAATGCATCGGCGTTGCTTACACGAATTATACGACCTACTTCATCGATCACAGACATCCGTTATGAAGCATTTCACAAGCAGATAGGCGTGTACGGTACACAAGGCGTGTTCAAGGTGGTTTCACGCGCTGATATGTACAGTACAACCGCAGGCAATCGTTTTTTAAATAAAATTGATTTCACCTATTCCGGAGAAGATCTAGCCAACTATGGGAAAAACGCTGAATGGACGGTGGTTGCCAAAGGGTCACGTACAGCGGAAACCTTCCATTTCGGTAAAGTGTTTAGAGGAGATAACGCACCGGACAAGTTTGTTCTAAACAGCTATGATCAAGAGGGAGATTCTACCGGCTATCATATAGATTACACATATAATGATGCCATGGACTGGAATTTGCCTGTGCAAATGCGAGAGTCCTATACGGAGGGAGGTTCTTCATCAGAACCTGTAACGACCTCCTATGACTACAATGAATATGGTCTTCCTTTGAAAATATCCCAAAGTACGGGATCGGAGACTGTTCATACGTATAAAACCTCTAATGAGCCTTTTTTCTGGGTTCAACCCGCTCAGACGGTCAACAAAATAAGTGAAGGAAAAACGTTGACGACGGTTCGCACCTACAAGTCAGAGGGCAATTTGTATGAGCTAAAAAACTATGAAGGCACAGAGCAAGGAAAGCTATTATCGCACAGCTCTACTTTTTACAATACAAAAGGGAATGTAAGCAGCCAGAAAACTCAAATTGACGACAGAAGCGATGCTAATGTGTCTATTGATTATGATTCTCCTTATGGTTCTCACCTCCCAACAAGGCAGCTTTTGCCTAAAGGTGTTGAGTATACGTATGATTACTATCCGACCGGAGAAATCAAGTCCCAAACAGATGCCAAACGCAAAACGGAGTCTTATGTGTATGACGCAATGGGGCGTGTAACCAAGGTTACTTATCCGGACGGCACTCAAACTGTCGTGGTGTACAAGGATGATAAGAATGATGTCACTGTTACCGGACCCGATGGTGTAAGCGTTGAAAGATTGTACAATCCGTTCGGGCAGATGCTCCAGCAGCAGGTGGATGATGCAATCTATGGATATGGTTATGATGATCATGGAGATATGGTAGAAAGCACGGATGCCGAACAAGCAACCACTCGCTATGCCTATGATGCTTTTGGACGACCTGTAAAGACGACCTATGCGGATGGAACAACAGATACCATGGCGTATAATGCAGTGGATCGTACTGTCACTCAGACGGATGCGTCCGGTTATCGTGTGCGTGAAGTATCGGATGCTTTAGGTCGTGTGACCTCCACACAAGAGGCTAAGAATGGATCATTTCAGCCGCTGGAGTCTTTAGCTTACAATAATGCGGGTATGGTCACTAGCCGGACGGATGGTAACGGTCAACGTATGATTTATGATTACGATGCTCTGGGACAAATGACTTCGGTCACAGATCCATCCGGGCAGCAGGTTAGCTATATGTATGATCTGGCCGGAAATTTGAAGACTGTTCAGTATTCTGATGGGCAAAAGAATGTGTATTCGTATGACGAACTGGGCAGACGTACGTTACTTGAGAAATCAAGTGGGGGAACTACGTTAAATATTTACGATACGGATGGTAACATCACCCGTATGTTGACAGGAAAATCGGAGGCCATTACCTTTCAATATAACGCTGACGGATTAGTTACCGAAGCGGCGGGTCCCGATTTTAAAACCAATTACACCTATGACAGCGCAGGACGAAGAACCAGCATGACTGATGGTCAGGGAACCACCACCTATGCCTATGATTTATCAGATGGAGCGTTGACTGGGCTGAAGTACCCTGATGGAACGCACATCAGCTATGAATACAACAAGCAGTCTCGTACAGGCTATGTGCTAACAGATGCTGCTGGCACGTCTATGCACGTTCAATCCAAGCTGGATAGTGTGGGCCGAGTTACCCAAATGGACATTAGCGCTGGGGCCGGTGCGGCAAACGCGCAGAGCCTTGCAGGAGCGACGGCTGCTGCGGGTGGATCCCTGGATAGCATGACGTTTGATTATGCACCGAATGGTTTGCTGAAAGGTCAGGCTTCGAGCAGAGGGCTGAGTACGCGATTCAGCTATAACGGACTGGATTTGTCCGGGGTTACGGTGGAGCAAGGCGGTACACCGCTACACCAATTTGGTTATGAACGGGATGGGAATAAAAACATCATCGGACGTACACAAAACGGAACAACGGACCAATTTGGGTATGACCCGTCAAACCGTATTGCCAGCGAAGCCGCAGGTGAGAAGAACAAGACCTATGGCTACGATTCAAACGGGAACCGAAGCGCCGAAGGCAGTGGCAAAGTGTTCGGTATGAAAAACGCTGAATATATGTATGATTCTGTCAGCCGTCTGACAAAGGTGAGCGGTGAAGGCAAAGAGGTCGGGTACAGCTATAACGGAGACGGTCTACTGTACGAGCGTACAGAGGGCGGAGAAACGACTCGGTATTACTATGACGGAGAAGCGAAGCTAATTGCGGAAGCCGAGGTCCAAGGTGGAACAGCGAAAATCATCTACGCTTATGTGTATGACTTGTCCGGTCAACTGTGGGCCAGACAAGACAAAGCAAGTGGACAACTGCAATACTATCAGTTGAATGGCCACGGTGATGTGGTAGGACTAAGTGATAGTTCGGGCAAGGAACTAAATAGCTACAGCTACGATATCTGGGGTGGCCCGGAGAAGGTCAAAGAGACCGTTCCGAACGTGCTGCGTTATGCTGGCGAGTATTGGGATGACACGACTGGGCTACAGTACCTACGGGCTCGCTGGTACGATCCCGGCACAGCACGTTTTATGGGTGAGGATACGTATCAGGGCGAGATTAGCGATCCGCAGAGCTTGAACTGGTATGCGTATGTAGCCAATAATCCGCTTGGATATGTAGACCCTAGTGGACATGAACTTATGCCTACGACTAAAGGCGGAATATTTTATACCAACCAGAAGACGGTTATTCATTGTCAAAGAGTGGGCATGGGGACATGCTGGAATGAGTTTAAAGCAGGAACTATTCAGGCATCCACGGCTGTAGCCAATTTCTTGATTGTAGATGATATAAACACGATACTTGATCCCAAATCGTCCGCATATGACAAAACACTTGCTCTGGCAGGATTTATACCTGTTGGTAAGTTTGTTAAAGGTGGAAAATTGATCATACAGCTGACGAGTAAGGAGGGAAGATATGTTGAACGTTCTGTTGAATTGACAGAAAAAAATCTGAAATCAGCCAAGGCACTCCCTTGTAATTGCTTTACGGCGGGGACTAAGGTTCAAACAGACGAAGGGGAGAAGAATATCGAAGACATTGAAGTCGGAGATATGGTTCTTTCCAAGGATGAAGATACGGGCGAGATAGACTACAAGGAAGTCACTCATCTATATCGAAATAACAAGGAATTCATCTACAAACTGACTGTAGGTGACGAAGTCATTGAGACAACGGACAATCATCCGTTTTGGGTTGAAGGTAAAGGTTGGGTCTTAGCAGCTGACTTACAGGTAGGGAATAAGCTACAGCAAAGCAACGGAAATACCTTGACGGTGGATAAAATCAATATTGTAAGGCATGATGAGAAGGTTAAGGTGTACAATTTTACAGTCGATGACTTCCACACCTACTTTGTTAGTGATTTGGGGATTTGGGTTCATAATATCAACTGTAATCCTTTTGATCTAACAAATTCTAACTTGTCAAAATGGAATAAAGGAAGTTTCGATTCAGTAGGGGATTCGGCAATCTCTCACTTTAAGAAGCATGGGACAGAGGTAGGGGCCGAAGATGTAGCCCAATATATAAGAAAAGCTGAAGGGTTTGCTCAAAATCTGCGTGGTGCTACAAAAAAACCTGTGGATGGAAAAGTACAGGGAGTAATTAGATACAAGAAGAATGGAAAGTATATTGATTTAGCCCCGGATGGTACAATTATTTCGTTTGGAAAACAATAAAACGGTGGGTGGTATTTTGGAACATTGGAAAACTATGAATATTACAGGTATTTCCAGAATTGAGAAATGCGTTGCGGAATTTCAAGTTTGGGAGTTGAATAAGATCCCATTTGGAAAATTTAAGGTAAAAGTCTACGAGCGACCGAATGGTACTTTCGCAGGTTTCACGAATATCCAACTTAAAAGTCTTGAGGATGATTCTGCTGAGAGTGGAGTTGGGTTTGGTAAGACAATCTCAGAAACATTAGAGGATACAGTTAAATATTTTATGGGTATGCTTAACGCAAGAGATAATCTTTCCGAAGATGATTTTGATTGGTCTCATCCCGATGATTTTTAATATTGTTGACCTCAAGGGGAAATCTTCTTGGGGTTTTTTTTGTGATTCACATTATTTTCAATTAGGAATTCTCTCTCATTTAAAAAAACACGAGCAGGTTTGAGAAATATTATAATGATAACACAGACAATTTCCTAACGGGTAAAGGGCAAGTGATCTGTTCTAGCCATTAATACTGTGTACAAAATACATGAAAGACTTGTTTCATAGGTTCTAGTTCCAATAAAGCAATTTATTAATTGTTTCCATCCTCTAACTCAATTGATTTATTCACAACTTTGTAACCTTCTCTGGCAGGGGGGTTGCGAGATTGTTTTCAAATTGTTTTACTATATTTACCTACTATAGTCTGGTAAT
>RCUE01000320.1_pt1 | contig 13943 bp, 16 predicted proteins | sample 2166111 | NCBI WGS metagenome assembly RCUE01 (sample SAMN09930795, study PRJNA488358) | compost metagenome | feature: garden; material: soil; isolation source: compost soil in phenylacetonitrile-enriched culture | place: Germany: Experimental Botanical Garden Goettingen | collected 2016-01-27 | reverse complement strand
CCTTTTGGGGCTAGTAATTAAATAAGGGGATATATTCGAGTCATCCGCCGCAAATGACGAACGAGTCTCAGGCTACTCTTCATATTCTTCATATCGTTGCCGTCTTAACTTTCGAGCGCGTATATTTTTATCCAGCAGCTTTAATTGTCGTGCTATGGTATATCCTATCAGGTATGCAGCAGCGGATGTGTTACCATCGACCGTGAAGGGGATGATGGAAGCATCGGCAACGATTAAATTTTTGACTCCATGCACGTTACCTCTACGATCCACGACGCCTCCTTTATTTAAGGGGGCCATGCGAAGAGAACCTTGCTGGTGATGATTATGATCAAAATTTTGCTTGATAAACTCCTCCAAGCTGGAATCGTCGTCAATAACCTTAAGCGTAGGAGAAACGAGTTGATATGATGGGTCAATGGCCGTTAGCTCTGCCGCTATGTTTTTGACATAATTTTTATATATGTTTTTCACCGCTTCCATGTCCTCGGGATTCGAGAGAAAGCCTTCATCTGCAAGCACGATTTTCAGAGGGTCGTTGTTTTGCAGTTTGATCGATCCCCGGCTTGCAGGGCGTAAGTAAATCAAACCTAAGGTAAGCATGCCTTCCGAACCTATACCTAGCATTTGAACCGCCCGACGATGGTCCTCCGTTCCATTGGGATCAGGCAAGAAGGCTCCACCCGTATATAGAGCACTTGGATCATTAGAAGGCAGTGCGCGATCCTTGGGATTGGTTGAGAAGGAGGCAAAGTTCAGAGTATGGTTACGCAGGCGTTTGCCTACATTGGGATTATTAAATACTACATGAATCCCTTTGTCTTTAAGCGATTTTTCAGGTCCGATTCCGGATAGCATTAATAACTGGGCGCTGTTAATGCCTGCTGAGACGATAACCTTCTTCCGCGCATAAGCTCGTGTACATATTCCTTCACGGAGGAATTCCACTCCTACAGCGCGCTTGTTAGTAAAAAGAACGCGCAAAGTTGTTGATTTAAAGAAAACCCTCAACTTCCGGCCGTTTACGCCCTGTCCGGAAGAAGTCATGATGCCTGGCGAGAGAAAAGCGGTTGAAGAGCTTTCCCTGTGTCCATTTGGTTTTTGGAACAACTGCCATCGGGTAAAGGGACCAAGGGGAGTTTTAGGATCGTTATAATCGAGGATTTCCGGAAAACCTGTAGCACGTTCAATGGCCAAGGTTAGTTTCTGCGCCATAGACGTAGGGTTAACAGGGGCTTGCCTAATATCAATCCGTCCGCTATATCCGTGAACCCTTGGATTATTCGTTTCTCCATTATATTTTTCTAGTTTTTTGAATCGGCGAATGGCTCTTCTAGGTGACCATAATGGGCCTAAAAGTTTTTCCCATTCTCTAAATACAGCCGAAGTAGGCCGTACATACTGCTCGCCGTTAATTGAAGAGCCACCGCCTAGCAGCCGTCCTGTGGTCCATTCGAATGACCGATCGTCTACTCCATTTTGTGGAATGCCTTCCCCTTGCCAAAAGTATTCAGGGAAAAATTGTTCCTCCAGCTCCGGGGCAAAGGTAGAGTCCCTAATGGGTTTATCTTTATCGTTATTTTCCCCTGCTTCCAGCACAAGAACCGATGTTTGCTTATCATCCGTAAGGGTTTTCGCTATTACAGCACCCGCAGGACCTGTTCCTACGACAATATAATCAAAGATTAATTTGTTTTTCATAAAGCTCTCCTTTTAGATAAATGGGCTAATGTAGAATATTAATCTGTTTTGTCCTATGTTCCGCCCATAACACAAAAAGACCCGCCAAAGCGGATCTTTGCATTTATTGATAGCTTACTTTTTCTTAATAACCGGCCGTACAGGCTTCGTTGTCAAGACATTAAGCGCGTCACGCACTTCTGTGGCGAAAACAAGCGGTTTTTCTACTTTTTCGAAGTGGATGTACCAGAGATTGGGGTTATCAAATAGCCAGTGATTGTGCAGTGCCGTCACTTTGATATCGTGTTTACGAAGTCGAGAAATAAACGGATTAATTTCTGCGGTCAAAATCACGGTTTCACCAAGACATAATCCTTTTCCGTTACGGCCAATACTTTCGAAAGAAAAAGCTTGGGGTATTGCAAGAAAGGATCTGGTCTTTTTCCCTAAAATGATCGGCTTGATGTTATTTCTGACTGTAGATGCAGTACAAACTCCGTTGATGATTTGAGGTGTTGCTTTTAATATAGCTGCAAACTGTCTACAAAGCGGACTAATTGCCATTTCTCTCACTCCAATTCTTTTAAGTTACTAGCATCATATGAAAAAGTAAGGGAATGGAAAGGGCAATTCTTCTTTATCGTTAGTCTAATTTGCTATATACAAAGCGCGAATGGAGTACCTTTTTAAAGCCTCAGCTTTGCTCCGTGATACTCATGTTTGATACTGTCCCATGCCTGGCGCAGACGATTAAACCCTTCAATAATTTGTTGCTCCGTTAAATGGGCAAAGATAAAGCAGGCTGATGGAGGTCCCGGTGTCAGTTGGTAATCGGCGGCATCACGCCATGTGACTCCGTAAAATCGTGCTGTCTGCATCAAATGATGATACTGGGCAGAATCATGCTTCCAGATGGCATAGGCATGTAGTCCGCAATTGTTCTGATGCCAGTGAAACAGTTCATTCAACTGCTGTATTTCCCGCTGGAACACGTCGTAGCGAGACCTGTATATGCGAGTCATCCGACGCACATGGCGAACGTAGTCGCCGCGCATCATAAAACGTGCCAGTGCGCGCTGTTCCAAGCGGGCAGGCGGCAGGGGATCGTATAGTCGTTTGGCAGCTGTCAGCGCTTGGGCTAATTCAACGGGCAGGATTGCAAACCCGAGCCGAAGGCTGCTGAACATGCTTTTGGAAAAGGAACCGACATAGATGACACATTCTGCGCAATCCAGTGCTTTTAACGGTTCAATGGGTCGTCCTGCCCAGCGGAATTCACTGTCATAATCGTCCTCAATGATCCACGCTCCCTTGGATGCTGCCCATTGCAAAATATGTTGACGTCGTGTTAATGGCAACACTGCACCGGTTGGAAACTGTCGTCCAGGTGTAACAAACAGCAATTTGGAATCCCAATCCTGTGGGACAATTCCGTGTTGATCCATTTCGGCAGCGAGTATCTGTCCGCCTGAGGCAGTAACTGCACGGTAGATGCCGGAATAACAAGGATTCTCCAATACAATTCGATCTTGTTCATGAATAAGCAACTGACTTAATAACGTGATTACTTCCATGGAACCACTGCATAATACGACTTGATCCGGGCTGGCCGTAATTCCGCGTGTTCTGCCAACATGATGGCAAATCGCTTCACGTAGCCATTCATCACCGCTCACTGGCGCAGTAGTTTCGTCAGCCGAGGGCTTTTGCAGATCTTTTCCAGCGGCAGTCAGTGCGCTTTTCCATGCGATCTGTGAATTGCCCTCCAATACAACTTCTCCTGCCTGAAAAGAAATCAAAGGCTGTTGTGCACGGTCTCTATCTGTAGCAGAAACAGGAGACGACTGTAAGTTTCGTTCCCTTTCGATCTGCATGATTCGTTGTCCCCATGCTGACAGCGTAGGGGATTTTTGCTTGGAAACGGGTGGATTCTGATTCTGCAGGCCGATTTGAGATGGGTTTGGTAGCACCGCTGTCTGTTGCATAACAAAGGTTCCTCTGCCTACTGCCGAGTCTACATATCCTTCTGCCAGCAGCATATCGTATGCTTCTTTAACACTCCCTCGCGAAATTCCATACATCACAGCCAGATCACGAGTGGAAGGCAGACGCGTACCACTCGCAAGGGAACCATTGAGGATTCCCTCACGAAGAGCATGATACAATGCCAAGTATTTTAGATGATATTTTTGAAGCGCGCGCTGATATGCAATCGTAATATCCATACTCTTCTCCTTCGATTGGGCCACTCACTTTCGTTCATATTGGGTCTTTTTATGAATCCATTTTCAACATAATCTGAAATGTATCATTGGTCAATAGATGGAGGGAGAGTTCTCTATGAGAAGGAAAGAATTTGCGGTGGCAGAACTAGAGGAAATAGAGCAGTTTCTAAGCGAGGTCAGTTTCGGATTTTTAGGCATGAACAGCGAGGATGGTTTTCCGCGTGTGGTTCCCTTGAATTTCGCTTATGGAAATGGCGTTTTTTATATTCATGGCAGCCGTGCTGGAGAAAAGATGGAACAGATGAAAGAGGATAATCGGGTTACTTTTTCAGCCGCCAAAGAATATGCGCTCATTCCATCTTATTTTACGGATGAACATATGGCATGTCCTGCGACTTCATTTTTTAAAAGTATTACCGTGCGTGGTCATGCGGAGCATGTAGTGGATTTGGAAGAAAAAGCATCAGCATTTTCCATTTTTATGAGTAAGCTGCAACCGGAAGGCGGGTATGACACGATTGATGCTAGCGATTCTCGGTATGCTTCACGTTTGAAAGGGGTCGCTCTGATCAAAATTGTACCGGAGGATTGGACCGCCAAGTTTAAATTCGGTCAAAATGTCAAAGATCAGGAACGTCAGCAAATTATCGACGGCTTGCAACAACGGGGGCTGGATGATGATCTGACGACGATTGAGATGATGCGCAAATATTGTCCTCATCACTGAGCGTAATAAATCCTGCTCGCTCGCCATCAGATTGGTTAATTATACCTTGTAGGGAGATGCCCTTGATTTTCCGAAACTTTCAGTCCTTCCGTATTAGGACTTTTGAAGGACAGGTATATATCATCCTCAAGCCCGTTGTTCTTACTGCAAAGGAACTTTATAATACGATAGATTTGTGGCGTAAGGGGGCAAGACCGTGATGGGAGCAGGAGTCAGAAGTCGGGAGAGTCGACGGTTGTTACTGGAAGCAGGGGCTGAAGAGTTCGCTCAGACGGGGTTTTATCAGACAAAGGTAAGTTCGATCGCGGCACGCGCAGGATTGACGCAGCCGGATTTTTATATTCATTTTGAAAGCAAGGAACAGATGTATGATGAGCTTGTGGAGAGCTTTCGTACTTTGGTGAATGAAACGGTTCAAAGCATGAAGATAGGTCCGGATCAAAGCGAAGCTGAAATTTTGCAACGGGGACAAGTGTTTCTGGAGGCTATTTTTCGCGTGTTGTCTAACAATCCGGCGATCACCCGTGTCGGATTTTACCAGGCGGCAGACTCGGTGCGCATTAAGGCGGAAATGGCCGAGCATATCAAAAAGCATCTGCTGGCTGCGCAACGATGGGGCTCGTGCCGTGAGGAACTGGACCCTGAACTGATAGCAGAATGCGTGATCGGCTTGATTGAACGGCTGACGTTAACGAAATTGTTGCCTGGACGTGAAAGTCCGTCTGTACTTGCCAAGCAGGCACGAAACCTCCTCTATCACGGCATGCTCGGGTCCGAAGAATAACAGGACTATACAATACCAAACCTAGATTTGGGCGGCAGGCGCGGCATTTGTCCCTATCATGAATGATGGCATAAGCATAAGATGCTCTTGTAAACCATGAAGGGAGGAATCACCATGTCTGGAGTAGGCGCTGGTTATGGAGCTTTTACATCTACAGGAGCGATTCTGGTACTTTTCATTCTGCTCGTTATTATTTCCAAAGCATTCGTCATCTAATTCGTAGCTCATGAATCTGATTTCGGGCGATTTGTTGTAATCGACAGAGGGAGGAGGAACTTAAGATGGGTGAAGTAGAAAGAGGTTGCGGTGGTGGCGGCTACAACATGTTTACTTCCACTGGTGTTATTCTGGTACTCTTCATTTTGCTGGTTATCATCACACGTACCATTTTCATCTAAAGCTATATTCATGGGCTTGAGCGCCGATGCTTCGGGTCTATGACCGTGCTAGTCAAAACAGGAACCGTCTCCAATAGAGGCGGTTTCTTTTTATATCAAGGTTTACGTTGACGTTAACGTTATAGAGGCGTAGTATTTATATATAATCTTTTTCATAAGGTGGGTGTCATGGTTACGTATAAAATTGATGAGGTCGCCAAACAAAGCGGATTAACCAAGCGAACCATTCGTTATTATGAGGAAATCGGCTTATTGCCCTCCCCGCAGCGCAGTGAAGGAAATATGCGCCTGTATACGCAGGAGGATGTGGATTTACTAAAAAAAATAGTGAGTGCCAAGGAAGTACTTGGATTCTCCTTGCAAGAGCTTCAGCGTTACATGTCCGCAGCGGAAATGCTCAAGGGTCAGCGGGAGGAATATCGCGAGCGAACGGAGCATTTGCAACCGAACGAGCGACGGGCCATGTTGGAGGATATGGAAGGTACACTGAACGAACAGTTGGAATTAATGGAGGGAAAAATCAACAGCATCCGTATGCTCCAGACTGAGTTGGAGGAGTTGCGGGTCAGGGTTCGTGAACGCAAGATCCTTTTGGATGAGGAACTTGATCACGACCCATCATAACAAGAACATTTACATTCAGATGTGGAGGTAACATCATAATATGAGTTCACAACATGCATTACCTGAAGAGTTAAAAGAACGCTCAGGCTTGCTGTCTCAACCTAAAGCCGTATGGGCGGTCGCCTTTGCTTGTGTTATTTCATTTATGGGTCTGGGATTAGTCGATCCGATTCTTCCGGCCATTGCCGATCAGCTTCATGCTACGAAAAGCCAAGTGTCATTGCTGTTCACCAGCTATAACCTGGTAACAGGCGTTGCGATGCTGATTACGGGCGTCGTATCTAGTCGATTGGGTGTCAAATGGACGTTACTAACCGGGATTTTGTTTATTATTGTGTTTGCTGGACTTGGCGGCACGGCCAATACAGTTGGCGGAATTGTGGGCTACCGGGCAGGCTGGGGCTTGGGGAACGCTTTGTTTATCGCAACAGCGTTATCTGCGATTGTAGGTCTGTCTACTTCTGGAACAGCTAAAGCAATTATTTTGTATGAAGCGGCCTTGGGCCTCGGGATTTCAGTGGGTCCGCTGCTGGGCGGTGAGTTAGGCTCCATTTCCTGGCGTGGTCCGTTTTTCGGTGTAGCCGGACTAATGGTCGTGGGATTTTTGTTCATTACGTTTATGCTGCCTTCGATTCCAAAGCCCAAAAAACGCGGTTCCATTGCCGATCCGTTCAAAGCGCTTAGTTATCCAGCTTTACTCACGCTCGGTATTGTAGCGTTGTTATATAACTTTGGATTTTTTACGTTGATGGCGTATTCTCCATATGTAATGCATCTGGACGAGCATGGTTTGGGTTATGTATTTTTTGGCTGGGGAATTATGCTGGCCTTTACCTCGGTGTTTGTAGCACCAAAGATTCAAGCACGCTTGAGCGTGGTATCTTCCATTAGTATCATGCTGACGCTATTTGCCATTGATTTAGGTGTTATGGCGATTGGGACGGTAGCTGGCTCGCCAACGACTGTCATTGTCGCCGTCATTGTAGCTGGTATTTTTCTGGGGATTAACAATACATTGATTACAACTGCTGTTATGCAGGCTGCTCCAGTGGAGCGCTCGACAGCATCTGCGGCCTACAGCTTCATGCGTTTTTTGGGTGGGGCCATTTCGCCGTGGCTTGCAGGGAAGCTGTCAGAGTGGTACTCAGCAGAAACCCCGTTTTATTTTGGAGCATTGATGGTACTGATTGGTGTAGTTGTGCTGATCGGACGTCGTCGACATATGCAGGATATTCAGGTAGATGCACACTAACATTGAACTTCTGAGGAGGAAAAGAGGATGAGCGAATTCAAACAGATTCTGGTCGCGATTGATGGTTCGGAACACGCGATGAAGGCGTTGGAGACAGCCAAAACGTTGTCTAAACAGCTTCAGGGGAATCCGCATCTGACTGTATTGCATGTAAACCCAGCTCTATCCATGAATGAGCCCCCGATTGGGGTGGATGTGGATGAACGGATCGAAGAGGAGGGGCGTCATATCTTAGAACCTGCATCCGACTATTTAAAGAACGCGGACATCCCTTGCCGTATGCTAGCGGGTCATGGTAATCCAGCGAGTATCATTTGTGAAATTGCAGATCAGGAAAAGGTGGATCTGATCATTATGGGAACACGGGGAAAAGGACTTGTTTCTGAAATGATACTGGGCAGCGTGAGCCATCATGTGATTCAGCATGCACCTTGTCCGGTGCTGACGGTAAAATAGATGGTAAAAGAGACGTTAATATAGAGAAAAGGAGGAAAAAGCATGCAGCAGCATTTATTTATTGGAGGAGAATGGAAGGTAGCTTCAACGTACACGACGTTGAAATCACCGTATTCCGGGGAAATCATTGCTGAGGTGGCAGAGGCCACGCCAGAAGATGTCAAGGCTGCTATTCAGGCGGCCTCTGATGCACGCTCGGAGATGCGAGCCATGCCAGCGCACCAGCGGTCAGCCATTTTGGAGAAACTGGCTGACCTGCTGGAAGAGCGGCGTGAGGATGCAGCGCGCCTCATTGCACGCGAAGCGTCAAAACCATGGAAAGCTGCGCTGGCGGAGGTTGATCGGACGGTGCAAACCTACAAGTTCGCAGCTGAAGAAGCCAAACGGATTCACGGGGAAACCATTCCGCTGGATGCCGCACCGGGCGGCGAGGGCCGTATGGCCTACACGCTCAAAGAACCTGTCGGAGTAGTAGGAGCTATTACACCATTTAACTTCCCGATGAATCTGGTCGCTCATAAAGTGGGTCCCGCGCTGGCAGCAGGCAATACAGTCGTATTAAAGCCTGCGGAGCAGACGCCGTTGTCGGCTTACCTAATCGCGGAGCTGCTGGAGCAGGCTGGATTGCCTGCGGGCGCTCTTAACGTGATCAGCGGCGATGGTAAAACCATTGGCGACGTACTTGTCACTGATCCGCGCGTCAGCTATATCACTTTTACCGGTAGCCCGGCGGTTGGTACAGAAATTCGCTCCAAGGCTGGCTTGAAGCGGGTCACGCTGGAGCTGGGTTCCAACGCGGCCGTTATTATCGACCGTGATACGGATGTGGAAGCGGTCATCGACCGTTGTGTGAGTGGAGCCTTTGCCAATCAAGGGCAGGTGTGCATATCCGTTCAACGTATTTACGTTGTCGATGAACTGTATGATACCTTTGTATCCCGATTTATAGAAGCAACTCAACGTTTAAAAATGGGAGATCCGCTAGAGCCGGACACGGATGTATCCGCGCTTATTTCAGCCAAGGACGTCGAACGTGTCCGTGAATGGTTGGAAGAAGCGGTTCGAGCAGGTGCGAGAATCGCTCTGGGTGGCCAAGTCAAGGGAGGTATTTTGGAGCCGACGGTTTTGCTTAATGTGGACCCGACTTCCAAGGTATCCTGTCGTGAAGTGTTTGCCCCGCTCGTGCTGATTCATTCTGTTAGCTCTATAGATGAAGCCGTAAACCATGTGAATGATTCGATCTATGGCCTGCAGGCGGGAATTTACACACGTAATATCACGACCGCGCTGGATGCAGCAGACAAGCTTGAGGTTGGCGGCGTGGTGATCAATGACATTCCAAGCTTCCGTGTCGACCATATGCCGTATGGTGGTGTGAAGCAAAGTGGCACCGGACGCGAAGGCGTAAAGTATGCCATGGAAGAAATGCTGGAAACAAAGCTGATCGTTATTAAACGGTAGTAGTTATATAAAAGCCTATCTGATGGACATAGATAATACGTTTTGCGTATGTCTGTTCATTAGATAGGCTTTTTTGGCACCTTCTACGTGATTGTCAGATGAAAATAAAGTGTTTTCTTAGTGCTAGATTAAGATAAGGCTCTTTTAAATCACTACTGCTACCCGCGTATGTTCTTTAATTAATATTTAAAAATGGAATATAATGAAGGATGGTCGTAGCCCCAAAAAGACAATAACAAAATAGACCTAGCCAAATGATTTTTTAAAAAAGGCAGTGCCTGAGAAGGGTTATGAAATTAAAGTATCAAAGATCTTTCAAGGCTAAACGTAAAATGAGGATGGTGCAGCAACCAGAGTAGGCTTAATCTCCCATGAGTGCTTCCCAAAAGGGAGCGACAAGCCACTAACTTTTTGAAAATGCACGTTTCTCCTTGGAAGTTTACAGCAACAAGGAATTCACCCCAAAAAAGGTTGTTTTAGTTCATTCAAATGATTAAACTAACGGTTAACAGTAGGTTCAAGTAATCGATGAGATGAAGAGGGGGAAACCGAAATGAAGACGATCAAGTGCATGATGGACCACCTGTACTGGGCGGACGGACGCATCTTGGACGCGCTCGAGGAGAGTGAGACGAAGAACAAGGACCTTCTGAAGCTGGTTCGGCACGTCGCGGTCGCGGAACGAGTCTGGCTGTCCCGATTGCAGGGCAAGGGCAGCGCGCAATATTCGTTGTGGGGGGAAGCTGAAGACCTGTCGGCGATCCGGACGATGTTCGAAGAAAACGCCGAACAATATCGTGTCTATATCGAAGGGCTCGAGGAATCCGAGTTGGATGAGATGATCGACTATGCGAACCAGAGCGGGGTTCCGTTCCGAACGTCCGTCCGGGACATCCTGTCGCAGGTCCTCTTACATGGGCAATATCACCGGGGACAGATCAACCGGGCACTTCGGATCGAATCGGCAGAGCCTGCCCAAGTCGATTACATCACGTTCGCGAGGCTCTAACAGAGCCTAATAATCACCTTTACTCGGAATGGGATTGGCATTGAACGACGGGTACGAAAGCTCAACAAATTGCTTTTACCATATAAGAGCAACATGCTAATGTATATTAGCAGACGATGATGTTTTATAAGTGATAAGAACCTACACTGCCTTATTTAGGATCAAAGAGAGCCCATACCCTTATAAATTGGAAAATTAATTTGCTTCCAAATACGGTTATGGGCTTATTGATAAAGCGTATTTAGCTTGAGTTTTAGACCGTTGGAACTGTTCCACCGTCAATATTATATTCACTTCCTGTAATAGAAGCGGCCCGGTCGGATACCAGAAAAGCAACAAGCTCAGCGACTTCTTCTGGTAGTCCTGGACGACCAATTGGAATTCCTCCCAACGAGTCCATCAGTTGCTTTAATGCACTTTCTCGGTCACCTGTCGTCTCAGCAATCCGATCAATCAAACTTTGTGCTGCCTTCGTTTCGATAAAGCCTGGCGCAACTGTATTAATACGAATGCCTTGAGGCGAAAACTGCTTGGATAACCCTTTGCTGTAAGTAGTTAAAGCTGCTTTGGCTGCAGCATAAGCCAATGTTGCATCATATAGCGGCAAGCGACGTTGAATGGATGAAATATGAATAATAACACCGGCTTCCTTTTCAACCATAGCCGGCAGCAGTCCACGGTCTAAACGGACAGCAGCAAACAGATTGGCGTTAAAAGTTTGCTGCCAATGCTCGTCTGTCAAGATAAGGGCTCCCCCGGATGGGGCTGACGAGCCTCCAACATTGTTGACAAGAATATCTACACCGCCTAGGCGCTCAAGAACGCTGGTTACCACTTTATCTACACCTGCAGGCGTACTAATATCGGCTGGAATAAATAGATCCGGATTTTCTAAATTAACTGGAGTAGTTCGAGCCGTAGTAATTACAGTAGCACCTGCAGCCGTAAGTCTCTTAGCAATAGCCTCTCCCATTCCTTTGGTACCGCCTGTGACCAAGGCCTTTTTACCTTTAAACTCACTTACAATGTTTTCTAATTGAAAACTCATGCGAATAATTCCTCCTGATTTTCACAATGTGGTTGAGAACTACCTCTAGGTATCTTCACTCCGAGTTCACTTGTTTTGCGAACCTTACACACTATCGACAATGATACCTCGGTACCGCCCTCCGCGCAGTCGATGCTTTAGGGCTTTTTGATAGGCTGGACTAAAGTACCAAGCTTGTGCTTCCTCAAAAGTGGGGAATTCCAGGATGGCCAACCCTTCAATATCGGGTCCTTCGAGGACCAGGTATGCGCCATACATTGCTAGGGGTTTGACGGAATGTCCCGCCAAACCTGCCGGTGCCAACTGAGAATAGAGTTGGAGTTCAGTTTGATCGGTACTCTGTTCACGTATAAAAACAACATAAGCGGGCATATACGTTTTCCCTTTCTTATTTTTTTCAGGATTTTGCAAAATTCGATTCCAGTCGCTCCGAAGTGCAAGATATAGACGAACTAAACCATCTCGATCTATATCTTGTTCATTGGAAGTCGCTTATGGGATTTTTACAAAATCCTCTTTTAATTACTTTATGGGAGTGTAATAATCAGTTCTTTAATTTTATTGTTGTTTACTAGAAATTGATGTTTAAGTAGGAGTGGGTCGGGAAGATTCGATTTATCAAAGTCTCCGTCTACTTTCGCAGTTACGACGACGGTATTATTTGTGTCATCCATATCCATGATCTCGAAGGTGACATTCGGCTCCAATATTTCTGCTTCACACCATGATTTTATGGCTTCCATACCTTTGATTTCGCGATGGTTATCCAAGATCAACGCATCTTTATCGAAAGCGGAAGTAAATGCTTCAAGCCGGGATTTGTTCGCTGATGTAAAGTAAGTTTCTACTGCTGGTGGCATGGGTCTATGTGGATTCATTGATTCTTCAACCTCCTATGGTGAGTATGTTGTGAGCGATAACTTCAAACTCATCATAGCAGTGATAATATGACTACATGGTGTCATATTATAGAGGATCATTTAAATTTCTTTTCATCGTTTCTAAATGAGACAATATTCTTGTACGTACTTGTTCGGGGCTAACCTCTATAAGGAGGGGACCAAAGGACAGCAGATAACTGTCCAGCCAATTGCCTACAGGAAATTGTGCCGTGACGGTATAAGAGCCGTCTTCCTTCTGAGTAATTGTTTTCTCGGCAAATTCATCGTATACGCGGTAAGCACCTTGAGCAGAAATGTGAAGAGTTACTTCAATGGTATCAAGCAAATTGTTCATTTTTGTATCTGTAGATGCTACGACCGTTCTTGGCTCATAACTAATTTCGGAAACTGTAATCTCTTTCATTCGGCTAATCTTAAATACACGATGACTTTCGGTATTTAAACAGTAACCTTCCACATACCAGGATTTATCTTTAAACAAGAGCTTGGCAGGTTCGACGCTACGATAACTCTGTTCCCCGGCGACGTTATAATAGCGGAACTTTATAACATGGTTTATAATTATTGCGTTGCGAATGAGTGTAAATAGCTGTCTTTGACTGTTTTGGCTTCCCCATGGCGAAAAATCTACCTCGATCCAGTTACCCATGTCTTTTTTAAAAAGCCTACTCAATTTGTTCAGCACTTCTTCTACCTGTGGGATGGTAGCGGTGGCCACACTCTGAAGGGCCATTAAGATATCATCTTGTTCCTGCTCGGACAGTAAAGAGGTGTTAAAGACATAACCCTCCATCAATGATATTCCGCCACCCTTGCCTCTACTGCTGTAGATGGGAATCCCAGCTGCGCTTAAGACATCTATGTCCCGATAAATGGTTCGTGTGGAAACCTCAAAATGTTCTGCCAATTCATCAGCAGTCACTTTTTTCTTATGGAGTAACATATAAATAATTTCAAAATGTCTGCTTAGTGGCATACGCTTCACCTCTCTAGGAGCATACACCTAATAACATGGCATTATAAAGTCATATTAAGTGATTGTTTGACACCACACCCTAATGGACATCAACTGGGGGACCAATCTTTTATATAAAGTTGAACAAAAAGCACTTGCAAAGTAAAAAGGAATAAACTATACTGAGGCCAATCATTAGTAATTGATCAATCACTAACTGAATTAACAAGCAATGTGAGGTGCTATTCATGAGCAGGATACCGCTCAAGGTTACTCAAACGTATCTTTATTGGAACTATGGATTGAGCATATTCAGTTAATTGAAGGTTTACAAAAGTAAGTAATTGATCAATCACTTACTTTAAAGTAAATGGAGGAAAAACAATGAAACATCTTATTATTTACGCACATCCATCTGAGGG
>RCUE01000318.1_pt1 | contig 14055 bp, 12 predicted proteins | sample 2166111 | NCBI WGS metagenome assembly RCUE01 (sample SAMN09930795, study PRJNA488358) | compost metagenome | feature: garden; material: soil; isolation source: compost soil in phenylacetonitrile-enriched culture | place: Germany: Experimental Botanical Garden Goettingen | collected 2016-01-27 | reverse complement strand
GGGGCAAGGAATCCAATGAGCAGACCGCAAGATTTGGAGAGTTTGACAACTTTGGGCCAGGTGCAGGAAGTAGCGGGCGTGTACCTTGGGCCAAACAGCTTACTGCCGATGAAGCAAGCCAGTACACCGTTGAAGCTGTTCTGAGTGGACCAGATCATTGGGATTGGCTTTGATGTTCAGTGGTTAAGCGGGGCAAGCGCTTCTAGCGTTCAGCCTCGCTTATTTCTATCGTTTGAGTGGAGGATACATATTTAATTTTTAGGTATTGAAAATACTTGTTTATATGGTAAATGTTTGCTATGTTTAAAGTGTATTTATTTCAAATTGTAATTTATTTTTGATTTTGGAGGTGTAACGTATGGCACGTGTGTTAGTAGTGATCACGCCTGCTGAAGGCCATGTTAATCCGACACTAGGATTAGTGAAAAGGTTGGTAGACAGTGGGGAGGATGTTGACTATGTGTGTACGGAAGAATATCGTACGAGAATTCAACAGACAGGAGCGCAGATGATCACCTACCCTTTTGTGGATGATGCTTTTTCCAAAGACTCTGATTTAAAGCCAGCAGAATACAAACATCATTATCAATTTGTATACATGATGGTAAAAGGTATGATTCTTCCGATTATTCCAGAGGTTTTGAGAGTTATTGAAAACAGAACCTATGATTATTTAATCTATGATTCTTTGATGGGTTGGGGAGGCACGATTATTGCTGAGAAGCTAGGAATTCCTGCTGTATGCTCTATCGCTTCTTTTGCTTTCGTAGAGCCATTGGGATCGGGGCAAGGCATGAATGACAATGATCCGGAGGTAAAAAAGTTATACACGGCTACGATGCAAATAACGCATCAACTAGCTAATGAGCTTCAGGTTGACGCTCCGGCTATAGAAGAGATTGCTCCTCATGGCGGACACTTAAGAATCGTTTATACAAGCCGCTATTTTCAACCGCAAGCCGAAAAACTGGATCACAGTTTTATTTTTACAGGTCCTTCTATTGTACCGCGTAAAGATGCTCCTTCCTTCCCGTTCGAACAACTTCGTGTTCTGCATCCACAGGCGGTGTACATTTCAATGGGTACTATTTTGAATAAAGACTTGGAATTTTATAAGCTTTGTTTTGCAGCATTTCGCGATTTGCCTGTGCAGTTTGTGCTGTCTTCAGGCAATTATACAGATATGGAGCCATTGGCCCCGTGTATCCCTGACAATTTTATAATCAAGCCTTATATTCCGCAATTGGAAATGCTTCAGCATGTGGACGCTTTTGTTACACATGCGGGGATGAACAGTACAAGTGAAGCTCTGTATTACAATGTGCCGCAGGTCATGATTCCTTTAACATCGGATCAGCCCATTGTAGCGAGTCGGGTGCGGGAACTGGGAGCGGGTGTTGTTGTGGATAAAAATGAGCTTACACCCGCTAGTTTGAGAGCTGCCTTATTAGAGGTATTGAGTCATCCAACCTATAAAGAACAGGCTCATGTGATCGGCGAATCATTACGCCAGGCTGGTGGGTACAGTCATGCGGCAGATACAATTATGAGCCATTTCTCTACCATAGAAAAATAAGCGGCAGTCTATATACTGTGATTCCTTTCTTTTAAAGTAGCAGATTTTTCAAACTCTAGTTTCTTTGAAATCGCCAGAAGACCAAGGGAGCAGATGATCAGGGCCAAACATACCCAATAGGTGTTTCGGTAACCCATCCATTGAGCGGTTAATCCGCCCATCAAGCTCCCCACCAGTCTTCCGATGGTTGTCGCATTGGAATATAGCGTCGATGCGTACCCTGGAAGAGAGGGCAACAAATCCTGCATGTAACTAATGCCAATGGCAGAAATCACTGCAACAAAGAAGGCTAGAAGAAGCTGCCCCACGAATAGCTGCCACATCTCCGTAGACATAAGGACAAGGAGATAATAGACAACTCCTGTTAATGCCCCTAAAAATATAAGCAAACGGTTGGAGTATTTAGCTGCTAGTACGCCTAGCATGAGCATCAAGGGTATTTCTACAATTGCGCAAATACTGGATACTAGAGCAACGTCACTCGTGTCGCCTTGTAAATTGTGAATGATGAACAAGGAAATATTCAAATTATTCATCCAGTGAGACGTATAGAGCAGAGTAAGAACGGAAAAGGGAATCAGAATCTCAATATTTTTATGTAATGTAATGTGATGAAGTGAAAGTTGATTGTTATGTTTAAGTTGAGCGGGAGGCTGCTTGATAAAAAGGAATAGAAGCACAGCAATGAGAACAAAAATAGAGGTCGTTCCCATAAAGATACCCTTAAAGCCCGTATGTGCAATCAAAAAGGAACCAAAAAGCGGCCCGGTAATAAAGCCAAGAGAAAACATAGACCGAAGCGTTGAATTAGCAAAGGCGTGATCCGCAGATTTACTGCGATTTACTGCTTCACGTGCACTGGCAAATAACTGCGGCATCCCAGGAGCACCAATGGCCGTAAAGATCGTCATATAAACAAAAAGCACATAAAAATTTTGGATTACAAGATATCCTGCAAAGGCTACGGCATTAAATAACGTACAAATCACCAAAATTTGTTTGCGATCTAATCCGGTATCAGAACGTTTGGCAATCAGAGAGCTTATCCATATGCCACAAATCAAAGTCACCGCTGTAAACACACCAAAGGTTCCCACAGATACGCCAAGTGTACTTGTAAAATATACAGCTAAAAAAGGTGCGCTGATGGATATAGCCATGCCTTGCAATAACATGCAGATCATGAACAATGGGTAGTTAGGTATAACAAAAAGATTTTGAATACGCTTTAGCATTTCATTTTTACACCCCTTCAGATTTAGAAGCAGAATAATACATACCTATCCCATCTAAACTATATATGAACTTAGCATAATTTGTATATTTACATGGTATAAAATATTATATATTATTTTTTACTTATTTGAGTAGGTCATATACAGGCAAAGATACAGTATCGGTAGTGAGAAGTAGATGTGTATGCGATTTTTCCCATAGGATGTACCTTAAAGACTGAAGCGATCTACGAACTGCTTAATCAGTTCATTCAATGATCCGGCGGCCTTCGTAGGAAGGCGGTGATCGACTTTTTCAATGAAAACAAGCTCACTCTTCGGTAATTGTTGATGCAATATTTTGGCATAGGGATGAAAGTGCTTATCCTCTTCACCATAAACGAGCAGGACAGGAAGGTGGATTTCTCCGAGCCGTGAGGTACAGTTGTACTTCAAGCTGTAACGGTAATATTGTTCGACATTCCTAGGATTTCCCTGTTTCGCATCGTTGAATAACTTACGGAACAAAGATAGCTGTTTCGTTTGTGACCAAGCATTAGAGAGCGCAATCGTACCGACTGCGCCGATCTTGGAAAGAGCAATACCCAAAGAAATTTTGTTTTTTAGCCGCCATTCGTTGACTTCCGACATTCCACTAATAACAATGCCTCCCCATGCCCGATCCGGATAAGTCAAGAGAAATTCAAGTACTATCGAGCCTCCGGTAGAATATCCACACAAAAACACTTTATCTAAGCTCAACCGGTCCATCAAATGTTTCATATCCTGGGCGATGAGAGGATAAGTAACCGTCTGTTCGGAAGACTGACTTTTACCGTGTCCTCTGATGTCAAAAGCTATAGTTCGAAAATGGGGCGAGAGCCCTTGGATTTGGTATGTGAAATTTAAGCTTGTGAGTACCGGAGGGTGAATGAATAGGATGGCGATTCCCTCCCCGGAATCCATATAATGCATGGAGTATTCGTTTATGTTTGTAGTAGTCATGGTTATGCTCCCTCCCTGAATGGTTTGATCTTAAATTTGGCCTATTAGATCCAAAAAATTCATGGAGGTGTATCTTTAATTGTTGTATGAGATACCTTTGTCCCGATGATCCAATGCAGGAATAATTTTTTTAGTACAAGAAAAAAATAAGAGGATCAAGTTTTTCTAAGAAAGGGACACACACATGGGCATGAAAAATAAAGTTACCAATGTACTAGTGCTAAGTTTAAGCTTACTGATCGTTGGTTGCAGGGCGGACTCCAGTCAACAGCTAAAACAACAGAGTGTGAAGCCGCACATCACAGTAAATCAAATGGGCAAAAAACCTGTTATAGTTATTTTGATTGATTCTCTAATGGGTCAACCATTGCAAGATGCGATTCGAGAAGGCCGTGCACCTGCAATGGAATATCTCCTTCATAAAGGGCAATATTTCCCGCAGGTCGTGAGCTCATTTCCCACGATGTCTGTGACAATAGACAGTACATTATTAACAGGGACGTATGCAGGCCAACATCATGTCCCCGGACTTGTTTGGTACAGCGACCAAAAGAAACGCATGATTCTCTATGGCAATGGTGCCAAAGAAGCTTTAAAGATAGACCAACTGCAAGTATTTAATGACGCTATTTACCAATTAAACCAAGTTCAATTGAACAAAAAAACGAAAACAATACATGAAGAATTAGCTGACAAAGGAAAAGAATCCGCGTCCATCAATGCTATTGTCTTTAGAGGGAAAACGAAACATGCCTTAAAAGTGCCTGACTTCATAGCGAATAGCAACAGGGTGCCAGAAAAAATGATAGTAACAGGGCCTAAATGGTTATCTTATGCAGCTCTGGCACAATTGAATCCGAAAAATAACTGGAATACTCCTTTGTGGAAAAAATTTGGGATGAACGATGAATTTTCCGCAAAAGATGCCGCTTTTCTAATCAGCCAGAAGAAACTTCCAGACGTAACCATCACATACTTTCCTGAGAATGATAATTTGGCGCATAGAAAGGGCCCGACTCAACTGAAGGGAATCGAAAAAGCAGATCAAGCACTACAAACTGTGTTGAACGCATATGGTTCTTGGGAGCAGGCTGTAAACAATGCGATATGGATTGTCATGGGTGACAGTGGGCAAAGTGCAGTTTATGATGATCGACAGGCAGCAACTGTGGATATAAGGCCTCTTTTGAGCCATTACTGTATTGCAAAATTAAATCAACCTGTAAGAAGTGATGACCAAATCGTGATTGCCGTTAATGAACGGATGGCCTATATCTATGCAATTAACGATAACGTGGAGTTATCCAATGTGGTGAAGCTTTTACAAAATGAGGACAAGCTCGACATTATCGCTATGAAAGATGGTAAAAGCAATATTCATGTTACAAAGGGCAAAAAGGGTAAGCTGTTTTCTTATCATCCCGGTGGAAAATTCATTGATGAATATGGACAATCATGGACATTGTCGGGTGAAGAGGACCTTGTGGATATTACGGTGAATAACAACCGGATCAAGTATGGAAAATATCCAGACGTATTGGCGAGGCTACACGGGGCAATGAATTCGCATGAAGGAAGATATGTTGTCGTCACGGTCCAACCCGGATATGAACTCGTCGGTGAAAGTTCTCCCACCCACATTGGAGGAGGGGCTCATGGATCGTTGCACGAAAAAGATTCCCTTGTCCCATTAATTATTTCTGGAACGAATACACGGCCTAAAACACTGCGAATCGTTGATCTAAAAGACTGGATTCTGCAATTGGTAAACGAATAAGTATTATTCGTTATTGATATTAAACCCGAGCTCCATTAGTATATAAGCATATGGTTATATGAGTGGAAGGGGGTCACACATTGGATCAACTAGGTTATGTAGCCGATCATTTAAAGCTATTGGGCGATAAAACTCGACTGGCTATGCTTTCCCTGCTAAGAGAAAGAGAGTGGTGTGTTTGCGAATTTGTAGATATCTTTGATATGACGCAGCCAGCAATTAGCCAACATTTGAGAAAATTAAAGTCGCAAGGAATTGTAAATGAAGAGAGACGAAGTCAGTGGGTATACTATTCCTTAAACGTAGACGACAAGCCGCATATTCAAGCTGTTCTTGAGCGTATGCCAGACTCCAAGCAAATTTTAAAATGGCTGAATAAAGAGGAGCCGATCACATTTTGTGAACCGGATTCCTCAGCTTGTTCATCCTAAAGACTGTTCCGTGTATCTCCTTGAGGGATAACGGTGCTATTATATAAGTATATGTTTATAAGGTAATATATTGGAGGTTTAGAACATTGATTTTGTTGGCATGCATTATATTTTTAGCCACTTTAGTATTGGTGATCTGGCAGCCTAAAAATCTGTCCATCGGATGGTCTGCCTGTGGCGGTGCCATACTCGCCTTGCTGGTGGGTGTCGTCGATTTGCATGATGTTTGGGAAGTTACTCATATTGTCTGGAATGCGACACTGGCTTTTGTAGCCATTATTCTGATTTCGTTGGTACTTGATAAAATCGGCTTCTTCGAATGGGCGGCGCTTCATATGGCACGAGCTGCGCGAGGAAGCGGAACCCGGATGTTTGTTTATGTGACCATTCTTGGCGCCGTTGTTGCTGCTTTTTTTGCGAATGACGGTGCGGCCTTAATACTGACACCGATTGTACTGGCGATGGTTCGGGCACTTAAATTGGATGAGAAAATGATTTTTCCTTTTATTATAGCGAGCGGTTTTATTTCAGACACGACGTCGCTTCCGCTTGTGGTCAGCAACTTGGTCAACATTGTGTCAGCCGATTTCTTTGGGATCACCTTTATGGAATATGCGAGTCGCATGATTGTACCTAATTTATTTTCTTTAGCAGCCAGTATAGGAGTACTGTATCTTTTTTTCCGTAAAAGAATTCCGAAAACGTTTGATACGGCACAATTAATCACGCCTGCGGAAGCGATTAAAGATCCAAAAATGTTCCGTATGTCTTGGATCGTTCTCGCGGTTTTGTTCGTTGGCTACTTTGCATGCGAATTTTTTAACATTCCCGTTTCGGTGGTGGCTGGTATTATTGCTATCTTTTTCTTATTGATGGCGCGTAGAAGCCCTGCAGTGCCGATGAAAGAAGTCATCAAGGGTGCTCCATGGGCTATCGTATTTTTCTCCATTGGGATGTATGTTGTGGTGTACGGTCTACGTAATGCGGGTTTGACAGATCTTCTGTCTCATGTGATTCAGGCGGCTGCCGATCAAGGTATGTTTGTGGCCACCATGGGCATGGGTTTTATTGCGGCGATTATCTCGTCGGTCATGAATAACATGCCTACGGTCATGATTAATGCGCTTGCCATTGATGCTACCCATGCAACCGGTATGGTCAAAGAGGCGTTGATTTATGCTAACGTCATTGGTTCTGATCTGGGACCGAAAATAACTCCGATCGGTTCATTAGCCACGTTGTTGTGGCTGCATGTGCTCCGTTCGAAAAACGTGAAAATTTCTTGGGGTACTTATTTCAAAACAGGCATCGTCTTAACCATTCCAACACTTTTTATGACCCTACTGGGCTTATATCTATGGTTAATCATTTCATAATTGAACATTGAAGGAGACGGTAATGATGGAAAAAAAGACAATTTACTTTTTATGCACTGGTAACTCTTGCCGCAGTCAAATGGCAGAAGGCTGGGCCAAAAAATACTTGGGAGACCGTTGGAATGTATACAGTGCGGGTATTGAAGCACACGGCCTTAACCCTAAAGCGGTGCAAGCGATGAATGAAGTAGGGTTGGATATTTCCGGTCAAACTTCAGATATTATAGATCCTGCTTTGCTGAACAGCGCGGATTTGGTTGTGACCTTGTGCGGAGATGCTGCTGATAAATGTCCTATCACACCTCCGCACGTTCGTCGTGAACATTGGGGATTTGATGATCCGGCTAAAGCACAAGGAACAGAAGAAGAGAAATGGAGCGTATTCCAGCGTGTACGGGATGAAGTAGGGGCTCGTATTCGGAAATTTTCGGAGACTGGTGAATAAACAAGGTACACAGCTTAGGTATAGTATTTCAAACAAGCACGCCTCCTTAAAGTGGTGGTGCTTGTTTGGCGTTTTTTTCCTCCCTAGCAGAATACTCTTCCAGTACCTTTGTTTTATCTCCATAGATCCTATCCAAATGATCCTCTCCCCATAAGCAAAAACGATCAAGCAGATCTTTAAAATCCCATCCATATTCACTAAGCTCATATTCCACTTTGGGGGGAACTTGGTTATAAATGATGCGGTGGATGATTCCATCCTTTTCAAGCTCTCTAAGCTGTTGGGTGAGCACTTTTTGGGTGATTTTCGGAATGAGTTGACGAAGTTCGTATGTACGTTTTCTGCCGTTGGTTAAATGGTGTAGGATAATGCCTTTCCACTTTCCACTGATGACCTCCAAAGTTGCCTCGATCCCGAGCATATAGGTTTTGGCTTTGTCTTCCATAGACTTTTCCCCCTCTCCGATCTGTAGTACAAAAGGCACTAAGGAACCTTAAAGTACCTACAGTACATTGAAGTTCGTACTTCACACTTTAATGTATAACATCCATAATAGCATCTGTAGACAGGGTTCACCAATTATGAGGAGAAAGAAGGTTTCGGATACATGAAAGTTCTATTGGTCGTCACGCATCCTAGAGAAGATTCACTAACCCTTGCGGTCATGAATCGTTTTGTAGAGGGATTGAAAGAGAATAAGCACGAGGTAGATATTTTGGACTTGGATCGGGATGGATACAATCCGGTGTACAGCGCTGCAGATGAGCTGGATTGGAATACGACCCATAAACAATATGCTCCTGAAACACGGAAAGAGATGGATAGAATAGTGGCTGCGGATGCTCTGGTCTTTGTGTTTCCACTATGGTGGTATAGTGTCCCGTCCATGCTAAAAGGGTACCTGGATAAAGTGTGGAACATAGGTTTACTTCAGGAGTTCACGTCAAAGCAGGTTCTGTGGATATGCTTGGCGGGGGGGACGAAAGAACATCTGATCAAGTATGAATATCACGATTTGGTTACTAATTATTTGAATAAAGCCATTGCTGGTTACGCAAGAGTAAGAGAGTCCAAGGTGGAGTTCTTCTATGATACTTTGTCCGAGTCGAAAGAATACATTGAAGGTTTACTGGAGCACGCTTATCAATTAGGTCGGGCATATAAGTGAATTTTATTCTGATAACAATGAGAATTTCATATTGTTGAGGATTTTACAAAATCCTGATTATTGAAAAAGGGTTAAGGATCGTTAGACGGCACTTAACCCTTTTTTATTTTGTAGACGAGACTCTATCCTTTTATAGGCTCGTGCATAGGTGCTGATGGTGCCCCTTGCATAGATAACCCGCTGCCAGTTGTGCTTGCTGGAACAACGGGATGTGGTAATCCCTTTTCAGAAGCAGTGCCCGCAGTCTGCTTGGCCAGCTTCTGTTTCTCCCATAGGGCTCTGGCGATCACCAGCAAGGAGAGTACACCCACATATAGTAACAGAGAACCGAGTTCGGGAAGCATCTCCTGCAAAGGTGCACCACGCAGACCCATAGTGCGCAGGAATTTATACATCCATACAAAGGGGAAGAAATCACCGATTTGAATCGCTAAAGGTGGAAACAGTGATCTGGAAAGAACAGCCCCTGATAGAACAAAAGCAGGCATGAGTATCATCACCATTCTGCCAATGGCTATTCCCGGATGTGCAGCGCCCCATGCAACCAGGACATTGATACAAACGGTACCGAATACATACAGGACAACCGGAATTATAAAGAAAATCGGATTGGCCTCGAAACGGCCTCCCCCAAACACTTTAAGCATCCCGAGAGAGAAGATTAAGCCAGCCGTCGAAAACAGCGTATAAGGAAGCATACGCAGCAGGATGTTGAACGGATTTTGCAGCTCAGCAGCCAGCCTCTTGGAAACCCGGAGTCTGGCGACCAGAGGTAAGCTATTTATATTCAGTATCATAAAAGAGAACATACAAGTGAATGCAAGTATCGTCGTATTCTGATAGTCATTCGTTGGATTAAACATGGAACGCACTTCCAAGGCGATACCATTGAGGGCCCCTTGAGCCTGTTCTGCGTTCATCCCGGTTTTCAACATAGCTGGAACAGACAGTTCCATATTCTCGGAAACGCTAATTTCCTGCATAGCTGTACGAATCGAAGTAATAGATTGAACATTGGTATTATCGAGAATGAGACCCACGCGGCTAGAAAGGGAACGATTGTGATGGTCCTCTAAACCGTGTGGCAGGGAAATAACGGCTAAATATTTTTCGTGATAAAAATACTGCTCAGGGTTGTCCGTATACGAAACAATCTCAGCTACGTTCATATACGGGGAAGCATCTATTTTCTGAATGAACTCACGGCTGTAAGCTGTGTTATCTTGATCCACCACTACCACGTTAGCGTCGTTAATTTGGCTGCTTGGGAGCAACAGTGAATACCCCAGTACGGCAATCAATGGGAAGATAATAGCTATAATCGGATACTTGGAGTGAACCAGATACGACCATTCATCACGAAGAGATTTCATTTGTATTCACCTCAACTGTCATGCCTGGTAGCAAAGCTGCTTCTCTTGTTACATATACACGTACCTGGAATGTAGCGGTATCTGCTTCTCCTTTTTCACGGGACATCTTCACATTAGCGAATTGTGGTGCAGCAGTTACATAGCGTACCGTACCTTTCAAGTCCTTATTGAGACCAGAGATATGAGTTTTAATTTCTTGATTGGCCTTGAATTTCCCCGCTTGTTCTTCATTCACATAGAGATCGTAATATAAATCGTTGGTTTCCAGGGTAATCACAGGAGCACCTTGCGCCACATTTTCGCCGACTTTGGTACTAATCGAAGTCACCTTGCCATCCTGTGGTGCTTTTAACACCAGGCGTTCTTTTTTGAGCAGCAACGTTTTAAGCTGAACTTCCTGTGTGTCTTTTTGTTGCTTTAAAAGGTCAATAGCCAGCTTCTGATCTGCCAACTGTTGACGACTCTGCTGAATGGTTTCCAGCTGGGTCTTGGAACGATCGACGGACAATTGGGCACCGCGAATTTCTTCCTCGGCTTGTTTTACCGAAACGGCTGCTTGTGTCGTCTGTTCACTGGCCTGCATACGTTCTTCAGAAGTGGCACCATGAAGTAGCTTTTGTAGAGCCTCTTTTTGCTGACTCAACTGATTTGTCGCTAAAGTCAAAGAGGATTCGGCATCATCCAACGCTGCTTTGGATGCACTTCCTGCATCATAGAGTGCTTTATTACGCTTATAGTTGGTCTGCGCAGTCTGAACGTTTTTGGTTGCTGAGGCTACAGCAATTCGTTGCTGCTGAACATCTTCATCCCGAACCCCGTTATTGACCTGTTGTTCCGCAGCAGTGGCTTGACGCTCAGCCGCTTGTGCCCGCTGCAATGCTGCCTGACTTTTACTCTCAGTCACTTGAGCTTGCGCGATATCTAGCTGTGCCTGTTTTTCCTGAGTTGCTGCCCGTGTATAGCCTAAATTGATGGATTGTTGTTGTTGGCTGATTTGCGTATTGAACTGGGCAATTTGTGTCCGCAGCTGCTCAATTTGCAGATCCACATCTGTGGAATCCAAAGTCATAAGGACAGTTCCTTTTTTCACCTTCGTTTCTTCTGTTACCGGGATGTTCAGGACTTTGCCTCCTACTTGTTCAAAAGATACATGAATGCTATCCGCATTTAGTGTTGTGCCTTTAACGGATCGCGAAGCATTGACTTGATCTTGTCCGTTGGTCTGGAGCAGGAAACCCCCGCCGATCAGACAGGCGATAGAAATGAGAGGGATGATGAGGCTAGTGGCTTGTGTGCGATTCATGGGTAATACGCTCCTTAGATTCATAAAATGGGTTAAACATAGACTCGAATAAATATCCTGATATGTACATTTTATTTATTCTTTTATTTAATAATTTAAAAGTTAGTCGGCTAACTAAAACGCAAAATTAAAACTTATTCTGGTTTTGCTGCTTTATATATCTCTTTTGCTTGAGGGATGCCACTTTCTATTTTTTGCAGTAACGTCAGGAGCAATTCCTTTTCATCGGTGGACAGGTGGCTCATCAGTGTGGAAGTGCTTGTAAAATGTATAGGCAGCAGTCTTTCCATCATTTCTGTTCCTTGTTCGGTCAGTTTAACAATGCTCATACGGCGGTCGGAAGGATGAACAGATCGAATAATAAGCCCATCGCGTTCCAGGCGGTCAAGCAGACCGGTAACAGTAGGCTTGCTAACCCCTACTTTCTCCGCAAGCTCTGTAGCCAGCAATCCTGTATGGATGTTGCGGTATAGAAGAATTAATATTGAAAATTTCCCATGAGATATACCGAACTTCTCAAAGCCCTCAAAGCTGACTTTAAAGACGCTGGAAGATACCCGCATAAAAAATAGCATAGCTTCTGTTGCTCTTACATCAATCTCGGGGATACGCATAGAAAATTCTTGTAGCGCCTCACGAGTGGGCAAGTCCCGTAAATCAAAATCCATAAGGTTCTCCTTTCTTCTTACAGTATGCTCCAATCAATAAATTAGTTAGCCGACTAATCTTAATCTATTCAAAAATGAATTTCAAGCTAAACTTTGTTAATCGTCATGCGATTGTTCACCATATGGAGGTTGTTCGTGCCATGGTTCAAGCTTTTCCCTACATTGATATTTACAATGAAGTGCTTGATAATAAGTGAATATCGCACGAGACCAAAAACCCAAAAGTGAGGAACCTGGAATGACGACAAAATTATACTACACTGCTCCAAATCTTACGGAGTGGGACACTCATATTACACAGAGCATGGAAAGAGACGGAAAATATTTGGTTACGCTGGAGGAAACGGCCTTTTATCCGCATGGTGGAGGCCAGCCTTGTGATACAGGAACCATTCAGGGCGTCCGTGTATTAGATGTTGTTCTCGAAGAAGGGGATATTTGGCATCAGGTAGAGCGTTTGCCGGAGGATCGGAAAGTAGCCTGCCGATTGGATTGGGAGCGCAGATTTGATCATATGCAGCAGCATAGCGGGCAGCACTTGCTGTCAGCGGTTTGTCTAGAGTTGTTGGGTGCCCGTACGGAAAGCTTTCATCTGGGACAAGAATATGACACGATTGATGTGAACTGTTCGGATATAACGCCTGCGCAGCTATCGGCAATCGAGCAGGAAGTAAATCAGCAAATCTATAGTAATCGCAGCATAAAAAGTTATTTTGTAACCCGTGAGCAATTGAAGGACATTCCGCTTGTGAAAACGCCCAAAGTGACAGAAAATATTCGGATTGTCGAGATCGAGGGCATTGAATATAATGCTTGCGGTGGCACACATGTAGCTCAGACCGGGGAAATTGGAATCATTAAATGCTTAAAATGGGAGAAGCAGAAGGGGATGGCAAGAATCCATTTCAAATGTGGCGCTCGCGCACTCCAGGATTTTAACGATAGTGTTCAGATATTGGACGTGTTATCTATGAAGTTCAATACCGGGCGAAAAGATATTTTGACCCGATTCGAAAAGTGGGAGCAGGAGCATAAACAGCTTAAGGCGCAAGTGGAGCTCCTACAAGAGGAAAATGCTTCGTACCAGGCGAAAGAGTTGCTATCTGCTGTGCAGGGGCATGTTCTTGCTCATGTATTCGAACAAAAATCCCTGCAGGACATGCAGCAATTGGCTACCAAGCTGACAGCTGAGCATGATTTGCTTGTTCTATTTGCCACAACAGCAGAAAACAAAATCCTTCTGGCACATAACGGCACCCAGTCTGTTAGCTGCGGAGCATTTTTGAAAGAGAATCTGGGGGCATTTCACGGTAAGGGGGGCGGTAGCAACCAATCAGCTCAGGCTGCATTCCCGTCCCGTGAAGACCTTTTGAATTTCTTTGAAACGGCCCAGCGCCAGTTCGTTCAGGGCTGATGTAATGGAGGATTAGTGGCGTAGGGGAAGCTTCCACTTTTCCTTTTCTGTAAATAAAATAAAAGAAAAAATAAGTGCAACAACAGCGCCCCAAACGGCTTTATCCCCAATTGTCAAAGTTAGAAATCCCCCCAGCAAGGCTCCTACCAAGAAGGCTGCCAGGATGACACCATAACGCATCGCTCGAATGGCAGCGTTCGTGTCCTTGGTCGTTACGGCGACATACACAGCCTCGATAGCTGATCGGAGGTTACCGGTGCTGACCGTGGAGGTGTACGGCACATCAATGAGCTTGCGGAAGGAAG
>RCUE01000317.1_pt1 | contig 14104 bp, 14 predicted proteins | sample 2166111 | NCBI WGS metagenome assembly RCUE01 (sample SAMN09930795, study PRJNA488358) | compost metagenome | feature: garden; material: soil; isolation source: compost soil in phenylacetonitrile-enriched culture | place: Germany: Experimental Botanical Garden Goettingen | collected 2016-01-27 | reverse complement strand
ATAAGATCAATGACATGCTGCCAGGTTTTCCATTCAAATACGCCTGACAACCCTTGCTTACCTACAATTACATATCCTGCAATTAAGCCGCCTAACAGCGATAACAGGAGCAGCAACGGAACTATGAAATAACGAGCAGTACGCCAGCGGGACTTCGTCTTTACAGGCACCGGACGGGAATCAGATTGTTCTTCTTTCATCACCAAATCCTTAAGCCCTCAGATTGTTGGCCATGTTCATCATCGTATCGCTAGAAGTTAATGCCCGTGCCGCCATTTGATACATCCGCTGAACTTGCATCATATCCGTCATTTCGCCCGCTAAATCCACATTAGATTCCTCGAGATAACCGGAACGCACAGATACGTCCGCTGGAACAGCACCTGCCACACCTGCAGCTCCGAATACATTTGCCTCTGTTACACCATTCAACAACACGAACAGGTTATCATCCCGCTGTTCCAGTCCTTCTGGACGCTGTACATCCATTAGCTTGATTCTCTGACCAACTGTCGGAATCCCAGTTCCATTAGCACGAATCAGCAATTCGCCATCCGAGTTAATAGCCACCTTGGAACCCGCTGGAGCAGTCACAGGAACATCATTGTTATCTAGCACGGAGTAGCCTTCAGCAGTGGTCAACATCATCGTCGCACTATCACTCGGATCAGGAATAAAATGAAAGCTACCATCACGGGTCCAAGCTTTTTGCCCATTTCCCTGAACTTCAAACATGGCATTACCCTGGATCGCCAGATCAGTAGGAAGTCCCGTCTCCTTGAGCGGACCTTGCTCCATATTTTTCATGATTGCGGCCGTTTTAACTCCGTAGCCCAAATTATAACCGAGCGGCATGGCCCGTCCATTTTGGAGATACGTTGAAGGCTGTTGTTTCACATTGGCCAATACATCTTCAAAGGAACCCTGTTTACTCTTATAACCAACTGTATTGACATTGGCAATATTATCGGCAATTAAATCCAAACGCTGCTGCACACTGGCCATAGATACCATTGCGCCAATCATGGAGTTGTTCATCACTTACCCCCTGTTATACACGGCCTACTTCATTAACGGCCTTGTCCAAGCTTTTATCATAAAATTGAATTACCTTCTGATTCGCTTCATACGCTCTTAACGCAGCCATCATATCCACCATCGACTGTGAAGCATCTACATTAGATACCTCCAGGTAACCTTGACGAACGGATACAGCATCATTAGCGGTCATCATTCTAGCTGTAGCACCATCAGTATCATTCAGGCGGAAATTCCCATTACCCTCACGAACGAGCTGATACGGACGATCAATGACACTAATACCGAGCGTCGTCCCCAACGTCTGGTTGGACTGGCTATCTACCAATTCGCCCCGCTCATTTACTTTAAGCGCTGAGACAGCCCCGGTCAATTGAATTGGTTTTCCATTCGTATCCAGCACCGCTGAGCCAGTCGATGAAAGCAATGCTCCCGCTCCATTTACTTGAAAATGCCCGTCACGTGTATAACGAACATTACCATTACTGTCCCGCACCGAAAAAAACGCTTCTGGACGGTAGGTGACTTCACCGTTAGCATTGATGAATTTTCCCGCCTGATCAAAAGCCATAGGTTGACCAGTAGCTGGGTCGTTCACATTAATATTGGACTGTATCGCAAAATCCGTCGCTTGTCCACTGTCCTTTAATGCTCCCTGAATGTAAGGGGAGAGGCTTTCCTCAGCAAAAACGCCAGTATTGAGCTTGCCGACCGTACGGTCCGGGTTATCAGGGTTACCACCCGTCATGGAAATAAGCATTTCGGGGAAAGAACGCTGAACACTGTTCTCCTGTTTGTATCCCGTCGTATTCATATTAGCAATATTTTGCGTCACGGTGTCATGGCGTCGTTGTTGTGTCATCAATCCGGCGGCCGCAGTATATAAACCTCTCAACATGTATCGTGCACCCCAATCCTATACTCTGCTCATCAATTATATGCTCGCATGGAGGCACTAAAGCCAAAATGCTAGGCAACCTGCCTGACCGCACACGAGTCTCTTATAGTCACTATCGGCAGATTAGAACTTTTTCTTAACCACATGATCCAAATTATCCAGCATAATTCCTGTACCTTTAACGACACAATGCATCGGATCTTCAGCAACCAGCACTGGAACACGCAATTCTTCAGCAAGCAGCTCGTCCAATCCGCTAAGCAAGGCACCGCCACCAGTCAAAATAACACCACGGTCAATAATATCAGCTGACAGTTCCGGTGGGGTCTGCTCCAATACAAACTTGGCCGCAGCAACAATCGCTGACACAGGATCTCTAAGTGCATCCTGCACTTCATCTGCAGATATACTTAACGTTTTGGGCAATCCGGATACCATATCCCGTCCACGGATGTCCATCTCTGCACGACGTCCACTCGGATGCACAGTTCCGATAGCAATCTTGATATCTTCAGCCGTACGTTCTCCGATCAGAAGCTTGTACTTCGTTTTTACATATTTCATGATGGCTGTATCAAATTTGTCCCCTGCCATTTTAATGGAAGAAGCTGTTACGACATCCCCCATAGAGAGGACTGCAACGTCAGTCGTTCCGCCACCAATATCCACTACCATGTTGCCGCTAGGCTCAAAAATATCCATTCCTGCCCCGATGGCAGCCGCTTTTGGCTCTTCCTCCAAAAATACTTCCTTGGCCCCGCTACGTTCCGCCGCTTCACGAATCGCTTTTTGCTCCACTGAGGTAATGTTCGTTGGCGCACAAATTAGAATACGAGGGTGGCTGTACCAGCTTTTCCCCCCCACCCGATTGATAAAATATTTTAACATCGCTTCTGTTACTTCAAAATCGGCGATGACACCATCACGTAATGGACGGATGGCTATGATATTACCAGGAGTACGTCCCACCATACGGCGCGCTTCCTCTCCGACAGCCAGGACTCTTTTTGTATCGCTTTCTATCGCGACAACGGAAGGTTCGTCAAGAACAACCCCCTTCCCTTTGACGTGGATAAGCACGTTGGCCGTACCGAGGTCGATACCGATATCATTACTGAACATATTAAAAAGGCCCCCAAAGTGATATTTTAAAAAGCTAAGATTCGACAAGAAGCGGCAAATATATGTATAAACCTACGGTTACATGTCATTTTTCGTCTTGTACCATCTTTTAACATATCATACTTCAGGGGGTTGATTCAATGGCTTTGCCAGCCAATTCACTATATATTTTTAGGACTTGCCGGAAACGAGAATTTCCCTTCGTTTGCCACTCGTTTTTTTGTACTTAATTTTCGTGGCTTCTCCCCCCCGCAGATGGCGGATGGATTTATGGTATTCAAGAATGTGCTTCACCTGATCGGCAAGATCCGGGTTGATTTCAGGCAGCCGTTCGGTCAGATCTTTATGCACCGTGCTCTTGGAGACACCAAATTCCTTGGCAATCGTACGGACCGTATTCCTTGTTTCCACGATACAGCGACCGATTTTGATGGTCCGTTCCTTGATGTAATCGTGCACGCTCCCGCCTCCCTACTGTGGATAGTTTGGTACATTATATGAGGAGCGTGCCTATATATTCGCGGTTTGGCGGGAAGACATGCTTCGGAAGGCCTATTTATTTGGCAAAAGCAGCTTATGTTTACCTTATGCACAAAAACTACACAAGAAAAAAGCAGGGAATATGGATTCCCCGCTTTGCATGCAAAGCCATGACCAGATTTATTTTTTAGGAAGCAGACCTGCTGGATTCACAGGCTTGTCATCCTGATACACTTCAAAATGCAAATGTGTTTTCAAATCCTTTTCAAGCTCGTTACGACCCGCTGAAGCAATCACATCGTTTTGTTTCACTTGATCGCCTTCTTTTACTTTCAGATCACTCAAGCTTTGGTACACCGTTTTGAGATTATTATCATGCGTAATTTCTACGACATTACCTACCAGCGGATGTTGTTCCACACGAGATACTTTGCCACTCAGGGCGGCTCTTACTTCAAACGCCTGATCGTCAGTCCGGGAAAGATCAATCCCAGTGTTAGCGGTAAATGTTTTATCGTACTCTACCATAGCTGCCGCCTGCTCATCAGCGGTCGCATTCTCATCAAAGAACGGCTTTACGACCTGTACTGCGCCAGCATCTGCCACTGGCCATGCGATATTTTCCGACTGGGCAACGACTTCCACGCTTTCTGGCTGTTGTCCGTTAACATCGGTATTCATTGCACTTGTGCTTTGTACCGATGGACTAGCTGGGTCAGGTTTGAAAGACTTCTGGCTGGCATCCTGATAGACCCACACTAAAGTTAGTATAATGGCTGCTGCGGCAATGTAGGCTGCCGGGTATGCCCACCTTTTGGACAACAGCTTTTTCCACGAAGACGGCCGTGAAGCTCTTCCACCCTGAAAGGTTTTGGGTGTTTCTTCATGGTTTTGGTTCTGGTTTTTATTTTGTTCATTCATTTGCTCATCACCTCAGTAACCAGTGTTACCGGGTGCAACTCTTTTATACTTCAAAGTTTCGAAATATTTACTAACTTAGAATACGAGAGGCTTGCGCAAAAGAAATGCCAGTATAATAGTGAAGGAGTATTTGAGTGGCAGTATGACCTTCTTTGGCCATTCCATTGGCTCCCCACTGACTCATACCAACACCATGACCATAACCATAGGTTGTTATAGCAATCCGGTCCCCTTCAGCCTTCCACGTAAACTCAGCCGAACGCAACCCCAGTTTGTTACGGATCTCCGGTCCTGTAAAGATTGAGCCACCAACTTCAATCTTCTTGATGCGATGTCCTTCTGTCTTGGAGAGTATACGAATTTCTGGCATACTTCCTCCTCCAGTAGAGGCGGCAATTGCAGTACGACTTAACCCCAATCTATCGAACACGCTTTGACGACTCAGTGTGACGGTTTCTGTATAACGCGGGGCCAACTGCTTGTCCCATGGACTTGATACGCTTCGTAAATAGGGCACTGCCTTCGCCCACACATCCTCTGAATTTTCGGTGTAGCCATTGCTAGTAGAAAAAAAAGATGCCGTAATGGGCTTGCCTTCATATACCATGATCGTATCCTTGGTGTCTCGTACGGCCTGCTGAATTTTAGCCAGCTCTGCGGATTTACCAGAATGCCCCCATTCTCTAGTAAGTTTAGCTTTGGAGATATAAGCCTGATGTTTAACAGTATCCGTCACATCTGCTCCCGCAGGGGCACCGCTAGTGTCATCAGCCAGCAAGCGCCGGGCAATGAAGGTACGCGCGGCAATGGCCTGCGCTTTCAGTGCCTCCCCCTCGAAGCTGGGCGGCATTTCGGCGGCTACTACGCCGACAATGTATTGCTCCAGCGGTAACGTCTCCGTGCGACCGGTGGACGTGACATACACACGCACGTCTGGCTCTGCCGCCACCGGTACGCTACGCGTTGGCGCAGCGGGCACCGCTGGCATCGGCGGGACGCCCGGTAAGCGCGTGACGGGCGTCTCACCCTTTGCCGTCACGCTAGGCGCAGCCGGTACTGCCGTGCGGCTGCTTGGCGGCACCGGCTGCGCCGTCTGGCGAGGCCACGCCATTAGCGCGGGCACAGCCATGGCAAGCACCAGCACCCCTGCCATGGCGGCGAATGGCAGCCATGGGCGGCGGCTGCCCCAGCGTGGGGCACGCCCGGCGGAAGGACGCAGGTGCGGCAGCGGGCTTGCAGCGCGTGTGTCATGGGCCGCTACTCCAGCGATAGGCAGAGCCGTATCAACGGAGTTCGCAGCGGAAGGCACGGCTGTTGTACGCCGATTGGGCTTGACGCCAGTCGGCAATGTACCTCTTGCGTCCGGCTGCTGTTGCATAAGCTTATTTTTCTGTAACAAGGTAGCTATAGAGCCAGTGTCTTCCTCCGCAAGTGAAGCCTGGCGATGTTCCTTAGGATGATGAATGGGTATACGGATGCGAACCTGTGAATCTTTCATAGGCTGAAACCTCCATCAAAGGGCTAAGTGTCCGGCTGGAAGTATAGATATACTCCAGCAGATATTTTCAATCATATGAAGTCGTCCACTTTGATAGAACCATTTTAAGAGAACTGAAAGAATGAAAAAGACTGGCTATAAACAATAAAAAGAACCAAGTCCTTTCGGACTTGGTTCTTCGTTGTTTAAGAATATACGTATGCAACATGAAGCTACATGCGTTAAAGCTTAGGCGAGGGAAGGCTGAATCTTCTTAAACAGATTCCCAGACGCCTCTTCCGGCATTACGCGCTCTGTACTGGGTGAATGATCCAGTTTGGACTCTTCCACGGTCACTCTGTAAATGTCCGCTCCCAATCCGGTCAGCTTCTCAGCCAAATGAACGTAACCACGATCGATGTGATGTACACCAGATACTTCCGTTGTACCTTCTGCAATGAGTCCGGTCAGAATTAACGCAGCACCTGCACGCAAATCTGTAGAGGTTACTTTCGCACCTGTCAGCTTAGCATTACCCGTTACAATGGCAGAACGGCCTTCGACCTTAATCTCCGCATTCATGAGATGAAATTCATCCACATGCATGAAACGATTTTCAAACACGGTTTCCGTAATAATGCTCGTTCCTTCAGCGGCAAGTTGAAGTGCCATCATCTGAGACTGCATATCGGTAGGAAAACCTGGATAAGGCAACGTTTTAACATCAACGGCTTTTAACGGCTTATCTGCAATGACACGAATTCCGTTCTCATCAGGTTGAATGGTTACACCCATTTCTTCCATCTTGGAAATAACCGGTCCCAAATGATCGGATATTGCGCCTTCTACATATACGTTCCCGCCTGTGATCGCAGCAGCAACCATATAAGTACCTGCTTCTACCCGGTCGGGAATGACGGTATGTTTTACACCATGCAGCTTCTCAACGCCTTCAATACGAATAACGCCCGTGCCCGCACCACGTACTTTGGCACCCATTCCATTCAGGAAATTTGCGAGATCAACAATCTCGGGTTCCTTAGCGGCATTCTCGATGGTAGTTACGCCCTCAGCAAGAGTAGCGGCCATCATAATATTCTCGGTTGCCCCTACGCTGGCTACATCCAAATAAACTTTAGCTCCACGCAGACGCCCGTTACTTTTAGCTTCAATAAAACCTTGGCCCAGGCTAATTTCCGCGCCCAATGCCTCAAAACCCTTCAAATGCTGATCAATGGGTCGCGTTCCGATTGCGCATCCGCCTGGAAGCGAGATTCTTGTACGTCCCAAACGTGTAAGCAGCGGTCCCATAACCAAGAATGATGCGCGCATTTTCCTAACCCACTCGTAAGGGGCTTCACAGGAAATTATCTTCCGCGCGTCAACACGAATGACCTCATCTTGGTATGTAACGCCTGCTCCTAAGGACTCCAGCACTTTGTTAATGGTCATCACATCGTCTAGAGGAGGTGCATCAATAATAACACTTTCTCCTTCTTCTCCTAGCAGAGAAGCGGCGATGATCGGCAGAACTGAGTTTTTGGCTCCGCTGACTTTGACACTCCCGGTCAATCTGTTGCCACCGCGGACGATAAATTTGCTCATCTATGGTTCCCTCCGCGCGTCATTTCTCTTTTCCATTCTGGAAAAAAAGAACATATTCCGCTATTTTCATGCCTTGCTTTTTCATTACATAAAAAAACAAGATTTTACTAATACCCTAACTGCCATCATACCACTGATTAAAACAAGTATACAAGCGTTTTTTTGTACTTGACGACCATTGTACTCTAACTGATTCAGCCAGCTATACATGCATGGTTCTTTTGTTTACCATTGTTAACAATATGACGCGATGTTATTCGACAATTCCCGCAGAGACACAGTCATAAGGTCATATAACCCGCCTACTTCATGTTAAAACAAATTCTAGAGCATCTGGCTCCAAGAGATGTAGCTCAACAGGAACCCCGAAACCAACTGTCCCAAAATAATAGCAAGAAACAAGTGCAGCAATCTGCCCTGCGGTCCTTTGGGTTGCCGGATTAGTAAATCCAGCTTTAAGCTTTGCAAAGCCCACCAAGCTAACGCTATACAGATGAGCGATACGATCATAGAGATCAGCGCGGTCATACTCGCCGATTGACTTAGCTGTTCTGCCAATTGCTGTTTCCCGTTCAACCTTAATTCCCCCCATCTGCGTCACAGACTTCTTTATAATACTCGGCGAACGCCTAATATGCCAGTGCTATTTCTGTTTTTAGGACATTTATTTCGACAAAATGTGATTAATCACTTCTGTTTCGTGAATTTAAAAGGTACTAAATACCTAGCAGCCAGGCAAGAAATAGGACTGTACATTTGGTAATAACAGCTAAAAAAGAGTCCGATCACAGTGATCGAAGGAAGCAAGGTTCCTCCTCACCCTCTACCGGACATTTTCTGGCAGAAGTTATGAATTGGTCTCCTTGTCGTTCCATCCGTATACTATGCCGAACCCTTTTAAAATTCCACTTAAACTCCAATATTAATTCTTATTGGTTCTGATGCTTGTAGCATTTAGACGGTTAAGCGCCCGTTGCAGAGCTACTTCCGCCCGATGATGATCTATCTGTTCCTGCTTGCTCTGGAGCCGCAGTTCTGCCCGCTCCCTTGCCGCACGGGCACGTTCCACATCAATTTCTTCGGAACGTTCCGCACTCTCAGCCAAAATGACCACTTTATCCTTGCGGACTTCAAGAAAGCCCCCATTGACCGCGATCACTTCAGTTTGACCACCGATTTTAATGCGTATCGGTGCAATCTTCAAGGGAGTGACCAAGGGAAGGTGTCCGGGTAAAATCCCAAGATCGCCTTCCGAGCCGCGAACACTGATGCTGTTTACCTGTTCTGTATAGACCAGGCGCTCCGGCGTCACAATCTCTAGTAAATACGTGCTCACTTGAATCCCTCCTGGAAGCTGTCCGCAGACAGCTCACTTCGTAAGGCTCGGCTAATCTTTGCCTGTATGTTTACAGCGTTTTAGCTTTTTCAACTGCTTCTTCGATGGCTCCTACAAAAAGGAAGGCCGCTTCTGGAAGGTGGTCATACTTGCCTTCCAAAATTTCTTTGAAGCTTCGTACAGTTTCTTTAACCGGCACATATTTACCCGGGAAGCCGTTAAATGTTTCGGCAACGTGGAAAGGTTGAGAAAGGAAACGCTGGATTTTACGTGCACGTGCTACCAACATTTTATCTTCTTCACTCAGCTCATCCATACCCAGGATGGCAATGATATCCTGAAGCTCATTGTAGCGGGCCAAAATTTGTTTTACCCCTTGCGCTACATTGTAATGCTCTTCACCCACAACGTCTGGAGCCAAAATCCGGGAGCTTGATGCAAGTGGATCAACCGCCGGGTAAATACCCATTTCGGAAATTTTACGTTCCAGATTCGTTGTAGCATCCAAGTGAGCGAACGTTGTAGCAGGAGCCGGGTCCGTATAGTCATCCGCAGGCACGTAGATCGCCTGAATGGAAGTAACGGAACCTTTTTTAGTAGAAGTAATCCGTTCTTGCAATTGACCCATCTCAGTAGCCAGCGTAGGCTGGTAACCTACTGCTGAAGGCATACGTCCCAACAGGGCAGAAACCTCAGAACCCGCTTGGGTAAAGCGGAAAATGTTATCAATAAAGAGCAACACGTCACGGCCTTCTTGGTCACGGAAGTATTCCGCCATCGTCAGACCTGTGAGAGCTACACGCAAACGTGCACCCGGAGGCTCGTTCATTTGTCCGAACACCATCGCTGTTTTGTTGATAACGCCGGAATCTCTCATTTCATGGTACAAGTCATTTCCTTCACGTGTGCGTTCACCTACACCCGCAAATACAGAAATACCACCATGCTCCTGAGCGATATTGTTAATCAATTCTTGAATGGTTACGGTTTTACCTACACCAGCACCACCAAACAATCCGACTTTACCACCTTTGGCATAAGGAGCCAGCAAGTCGATAACTTTAATACCGGTTTCGAGCATCTCTGCTTGAGTTGTCAGCTCATCGAAAGAAGGAGCTTGACGGTGAATTGGGTTTCTAGCCGTTTCACTCATATCAGCACCATTATCAATTGGCGTTCCAAGTACGTTAAATACGCGTCCAAGAGTTGCTTCGCCGACAGGTACTGAAATAGGTGCTCCCAGATCTATGGCTTCAGCTCCACGAACCAAACCATCTGTGGAAGACATGGCAATACAACGCACACGGTTGTCACCTAGATGTTTTGAAGCTTCGAGCGTCAGGTCAATTTTGACTCCGCTCTCCAGCACAGTCCCAATATGAATGGCATTCAGGATTTCCGGAAGTTGTCCACGTTCAAACTCAACGTCGACAACCGGACCCATGATGCTCACTACGCGTCCTTTGTTCATCTTTTGGTTTCCCTCCTACAAGCTTGCACAGCCGCAAATCCGAACCACTCTGATTTGTTTTGCGCCCGCAATTTATCATAATAGTGTAGACTCTGCTATAAAACAGTCGCTATAAGCCTGATTAAGACTGAGCACTTGCTCCTGCAACGATTTCCGTAATTTCCTGGGTAATAGCCGCTTGACGAGCACGGTTATAGGTCAAGGAAAGCTCACCAATTAACTTGGAAGCATTCTTCGTAGCAGATCCCATTGCCGTCATCTTCGCTCCCAGTTCACTAGCTTTACCATCCAGCAAAGCGCCGTAAATGAGCGTTTCCGCGTAACGTGGCAGCAATACTTCCAGCACTCCTTCTGGTGAAGGCTCATACTCATAGTTAATTGAGGATGAAGCTGTAGCTGAATCCGGTGTCGCCATTGGTAACAGACGGTCAACTGTTGGAATTTGAGTCAATGCGTTGACAAAGCGGTTATAGCATAGATAAAGCTCATCAAATTCTTTAAGTTCAAAGCCTTGTACAGCCTTGCTTGCAATCGTTTTGATATCTGCAAAAGCAGGTGTATCCGACAGATCTGTTACTGATTCAGCGATAGGAAATTCACGACGTCTAAAATAATCCCGTCCTTTTCGCCCAATGATGAAAATCACAAATTCATCCTGTGAACGGTGACGTTCAGAAATCGTCTGCGTAACCTGTCGTAAAATATTGGCGTTATAACCACCAGCCAGACCACGATCAGATGTAATGATGAGATAAGCAGTCTTTTTAACCGGACGCGTTTCCAGCATTGGATGCTTGATGTTATTCGCTCCAGAAGCAATGCTACTCACAACTTCCTTAAGCTTTTCCGAGTAAGGACGAGCCGACTCCGCTTTCTCCTGAGCTTTTCTCAGCTTGGATGCAGCGACCATTTCCATCGCTTTCGTGATCTGCTTCGTACTCTGCACACTTTTAATCTGACGTTTAATCTCGCGCATACCTTTTGCCATGATTTCACCACCTTCAAGCTTTGGCAAAGCCAAAGCTAACTTCGTAAGATTCAAATCCAGCCGGGCATATGTTAAAGGGCCTGTTATTGAGGGTAAAACATGCCAAGGAAGCCAAAACCCGGAGGGCACGCTTCCTTAGGACATCTTTCGTCATGAACAGGCAAATTCCAATGTATTAAACCGACGTGGCGAATGATTTTTTGAATTTCTCGATAGCTGCCTTCAAAGCCGTTTCGTTATCAGCCACCAAGTCTTTCGTGTCGCGGATAGATTGAAGCACGTCCTGATGGTCAGACACCATGAAAGACAGGAAGTCTTTTTCAAAACGTTTTACATCCGCTACAGGGATATCATCAAGGAAGCCTTTTACAGCAGTATACAAGCTCACTACTTGTTGCTCTACAGCAAGCGGTTGGTTAACACCCTGTTTCAGAATTTCCATCATGCGTGCGCCGCGATCCAAACGGGCTTTTGTGGATTTATCCAAGTCGGACCCGAATTGGGAGAACGCTTGAAGCTCACGATATTGAGCAAGATCCAGACGCAGGGAACCTGCTACCTTTTTCATCGCTTTAATCTGAGCTGAACCACCTACACGAGATACGGAAATACCTACGTTGATCGCCGGACGTTGTCCTGCATAGAACAAGTCAGCTTCCAGGAAGATCTGTCCATCTGTGATGGAGATAACATTGGTTGGAATATATGCAGAAACGTCGGAAGCCTGTGTCTCGATGAACGGCAATGCGGTAAGTGATCCGCCGCCCAACTCATCATTCAGCTTCGCTGCACGTTCCAGCAAGCGAGAGTGAAGATAGAAAACGTCACCCGGATATGCTTCACGGCCCGGTGGACGACGCAGCAACAGGGACAATTCCCGGTAAGCTGACGCTTGTTTAGTCAAGTCATCATAAACAACAAGGACATGCTCACCTTTGTACATGAAATACTCACCCATAGCGCAGCCAGAGTAAGGAGCAATGTACAGCAATGGTGATGGCTCGGAAGCTGATGCCGTAACGACAATCGTATATTCCAGCGCACCGTGACGACGCAATGTTTCAACAACTTGAGCTACCGTGGATTGTTTTTGACCAATAGCGACATAAATACATTTCATGCCGTTACCTTTTTGGTTCAAAATTGCATCGATTGCGATAGATGTTTTACCTGTTTGACGGTCACCGATGATCAACTCACGTTGACCACGGCCAATTGGAACCATCGCATCAATAGCTTTAATCCCCGTCTGCATAGGCTCATGTACCGATTTACGGGCCATAACGCCTGGAGCCTGACTTTCAACCGGACGGAATTCTGTTGTAGCAATCGGTCCTTTACCGTCTACTGGTTGCCCCAATGGGTTAACTACACGTCCAATCATTGCTTCCCCTACAGGGACCTGCATGATCTGGCCTGTACGTTTTACTTGACCACCTTCACGAATGTCGGAGAATTGACCCAAAATAACAACACCGACATTGCTTTCTTCCACGTTGAGCGCCAAGCCCAATACGCCAGTGTCGAATTCAACCAATTCACCGGCCATAACTTTTTCCAGTCCGTAGACGCGGGCAATACCGTCGCCGACTTCAACAACAGTGCCGACTTCAACGACCTCGATATCATTTTTATATTGTTCAATCTGACTTTTAATCAATGAACTGATTTCCTCAGGTTTGATACTCAAGTGTGTTCACCCCTATCTTCTATACTCGTCTGTTAAAGGATTTCTCGAGACGATCCAGCTTGCCGGCCAGACTGCCGTCGTACAATGTATCGCCGATAACCACTTTTAATCCGCCCAGCAGACTCGGGTCCACTATATTTTCCACACGGATTGTTTTATGTTCACGGGCTCCGAATTCCTCGGCTACCGCTGTTTTTTCCTGATCACTTAAAGCATAAGTCGAATACACCTTTGCATGAGCAAGTCCCAGCTTGTATTCCTGAATATCGAGGTATCCGGCAAGGAGAGATTCGAACAAATCTGCTCTACTACGCTGAATCAACAGTTTGATCGTGTTAATTAGCGAGGCAGACAACTTGCCTTCAAAACTGTTAGCCAGAACTTGAAGCTTGACCGCTTCCGTAATGTTAGGAGAATTAATGAATTTACGGATTTCAGCATCCCCCGATACAGCCTCTACAAAAGCACGTAGCTCCTGCTCGGTTTCCATAATGGTCTGTTCCTGCTCTGCCACTTCAAACAAAGCTTTCGCATACCGTTTGGCTACTACCGTATCCCGGCTCATGCTTTGCCTCCTACCTCTTTAAGGTATTGGTCGACAAGCTCTCCCTGGACTTGGTCTTCCTTGATTTCCTTTTGAATCAGTTTGGAAGCAATTTGTACCGAAGCTTTACCCACTTCGCTGCGCAGTTCGGCAACCGCCTTATTACGCTCGCTTGTGATTTCACGAACAGCTTCGTCTTTCAGGCGGACAGCTTCGTCTTTAGCCTGAACAATAATTTGCTCCGCTTGTTTGTTACCTGTTTGTTTTGACTGCTCAATAATGTCGTACGCTTCCTTACGTGCCTGCTGGAGAGCCTGCTTTTGCTCCTCAACATAAGCAGCAGCCTGTTCACGCGTCTGTGCCGCTTCATTCATTTGCTGTAATACAAGCTGACGCCGCTTCTCCATAACGGAAAAGAGAGGTCCGAATGCATAACGCGTTAGTAACCAGTACAAGATCAAAAATGCAATAATTGTGAAAACGATACTTGTCCAATTTAAACTCAATTGAAGTCACTCCTTTCCGGTGAACGTC
>RCUE01000316.1_pt1 | contig 14219 bp, 12 predicted proteins | sample 2166111 | NCBI WGS metagenome assembly RCUE01 (sample SAMN09930795, study PRJNA488358) | compost metagenome | feature: garden; material: soil; isolation source: compost soil in phenylacetonitrile-enriched culture | place: Germany: Experimental Botanical Garden Goettingen | collected 2016-01-27 | reverse complement strand
GGCCTCATTCTCACGAATTTCGCCTTCCGTCAGCAGTTCACTGAGCTGGCGTTCCAATTCTTCGGATTGGCTCATCGCGATTTCCTCCTTCATGATGATGTTCTACGTAGAATTATAACCCGGTTGCGTCTGCTTCTTTCAGCACTTGAATAAGTTGAGAATGAATAGCTGTATTCGTAGCTGCAATATGCCGTACACTCAGGTCATAAGGTCTGCCCAATGTATCGGTAATGGTACCGCCTGATTCCTGCACCAGCAAAGCGCCCGCTGCTACATCCCACGCATTCAAACCGATTTCGCAATAGGCCGATAACCGTCCCGACGCCACATAAGCCAGATGCAATGCTGCCGAGCCCAGCGCCCGAATGCCGCGTACCTGAGGTGTAAGAACCTGCGTAATTTTCATATTTAGCGGTTGTGCATACGTACGATCCGGCGGGAAGCCGATGCACACCAGACTATCTCCCAGTGTTTCTTCTCTCGACGCTTGCATACGATTGCCATGTACATATGCGCCTTTTCCTTTTTCCGCTACAAACATTTCATCACGGGACGGATCATAAATAACCCCGACAATCACCTCTCCACGATGGGCCAAGGCAATGGACACACTGTAATACGGCAGACTGTGTACAAAATTGGTCGTGCCATCTACCGGATCAATAATCCATAAATATTCCTCTTCACGGGCAGCCTCTAGTGCGCGGGCCGAAGCTTCGGCTCCCGGCTCTACACCCTCTTCACCCAAAATCGCATGATCGGGAAAATGGGTCAGAATCAGTCTGCGAATCATCTGTTCTGCACCTTTATCTACCTCGGTCACTAGATCCGTAGGAGACTGTTTGGTATTCAAATGTTCAACAGTTCCCAGTCTGCTCTTAATCCATTCCCCGGCTTTGGATGCCGCATTAATAGCCACGGCCGTATAGCTTTTTCCTGATACGATATAGGGAACCTTTTCGTTTTCATGTTCGTTCAACGTGTTCACTCTACTTTCTATATCATTGTTACGTGGTTTACGAAGCTGGCCTACAGCACAGTCTCTTAACCATCTCTGTTTCAGTACAAGTTTGCTAGTTTACACATTCTAGTATACACAATAAGCTGCATAAAGTTTCTCTAAATGGGAGCTTTATCCGCAAAATGCTACTTTCTAAGGCATAATTTCTACGGAAGCTCCATCCAGCACTTTAACCCCATTATCTTCCTGAAGGCGCAGTTCATTCATCAATCCGAATAACGCTTCATCCTTAAGCTTGGCTTCAAGCATGACATCAATCCGATCCGTATATCCAGCAATATTGCGCAGAAAGGTCAGCAACGGCTCCACCAGAACACCGTCTGCATGACCACGAGGGTCTTTTTCACTTTTGGGACTGGAGGCATGAATTTTGGGCGGCAATGGATGATCAGTAGAAGATCCGGCTTGGGCCAATTCCCCTTTCCAGGTATTCAATATGTCCGGCCATAGCTCCCACGGCTTCTCACCCTCGTTATTGACCCATTGATGATGAATATCGAGAACCATCGGCAAGCCCGTTATTTTGCAAGCTTCCAGTGTTTCCACCGCATTGAATGTTTTATCATCATTTTCCAGCGTCAACCGTTCTCTTAACGAAAGATCCAGAGCACTAACCTGCTCTACAAAACGCTGGCCTGAGGTCACCTTATCTCCGTATGCACCACCAATATGAATGTTGTTCTTGGCTTCGGCACCGAGCCCCATGGCCTCCAGCATCGCTTTGTGGTACTTCAAGTCATTAATGGAGCTCTCCAACACCTCAGGACGGGGAGTGCTTAACACTGTAAAATGATCGGGGTGAAACGATACCCTCATCCTATTCGCCTTGACATAGTTCCCAACCTCTGCAAAGTCAGCAGCAAGCGCCTGAAACGGGTTCCAATCCCGCAGATCCTGATGGGTCGCGAGCGGAATCAGCTTGGATGAGAAACGATAGACCTGGATATCACTCGCGCGATTATGGCGCAGCAGCCTCAATGTATTATGGAGATTTTCAGCTGCTATCCGTTCTAGCTTGCGGATCGCAGCTTCTCGGTCTCCAATCTTGTTAAAGCTGGCCATCGTCATGGTTTTAGAGGGGGATGCATTTTGCACGGTAACCGACATGGCTACATAACCTAACCTTACGATCATAGGGTGTCTTCCTTTCAGTAGTTCGCAGTAGATGGTAAGGCCGCTTTCGTTCTGTGACCTAAAACCCTTTTCTACTGATCATACCCGGAAAAGCACATGCTGATTCGGTGTTATCGCACAAATTGCAAGAAGCAAACAGCTAGGATTGCTGCTGTGCTCCAAAAAACATTTCATCCGCCAATGCGGTCTGAATTCTTGATTCCTCATCATTCAGCTTACGAATGAGGATCATTTCAACTTCGGTCACTTCATCGCCCTGGAAATTAATTTCGGCGATACAGCCCACAATCTGCACGATGGCTACTGCCACGTTGTCCACGCTGTAAGCGATGACCTTCTGGCCTGTCGGAAACACGCGCAGCCCGGATTTAACCATTTTGCCACGTCCGTATTCCAGCAGTTCGTAAAGTTCTTGTTCGCTCTTGAATTTGCATACGGAGTTAAATTCAGTTTGAAAGCCCATGTGTAGCCGCCACCTTTCATCATTAAGGGTTTAGTGAAATGCTCAAGTAAGTGCCATATATATGAACAAAAAGGAGAGTGATCAGCTCTCCTTTGTTTCGTTTATGAGTTCTCGTAGTGCAGTGCCGACCTGCGCTCATAACGCTCCAGTGCAAGAGCAATCATGCGGTCCAGCAGACTTGCATAGGATACGCCGGTTTCTCTCCACAATAATGGATACATACTGAACGGTGTAAAACCAGGCATCGTATTCACTTCATTAATAAGAATATGTCCGTCCGAGCGTCTGACGAAGAAATCGGCACGGGAAATCCCGCAGCCTTCCAGCGCGCGGAATGCTTGTAATGCGGCTTCACGAATACGATCTGCCACTTCCTCATCCAACGGTGCCGGAATAAGCATTTCCGATTGGCCATCCGTATATTTGGCAGCATAATCATAATAATCACTCGACGATACAATTTCACCCGGTACCGAGGCAATCGGCTCGTCATTGCCAAGTACGCTGACCTCAATCTCACGGGCATCGACGTACTCCTCGACAATCACCTTCAGGTCAAATTGCAAAGCCAGATCTACAGCCTTTTCCAGCTCTTCTCGGTTGCTGGCTTTGGAAATACCGACACTTGATCCCAGATTGGCCGGTTTGACAAAGCAAGGATAACCTAGCTCGGTTTCCATATTACGTACCAGATCATGACTGGTTTGGGCCCACTGTGTACTATTAAAATAACAGTATTTCACTTGCGGCAATCCTGCATGCTCAAACAGCTTCTTCATGACGCCTTTATCCATACCTGCTGCCGAAGCCAACACTCCTGCACCGACATAAGGCATATCCGCCATTTCGAACAGACCCTGAATCGTTCCGTCCTCGCCAAAGGTGCCGTGCAGCAACGGAAACAGCACATCCAGCGTCTGCTCTCCGTACAGCTTGCCGAACAACGTATCTAATGCCGCCTTGGTACCGCCCTCTGCACGTTCCAGCTTCAATTGCTCTACAGAAGCCAGAGGAGCGCTTAATAGCGCCCCTCTACGCCAATCGCCAGCCTTCGTAATATAAAAAGGAATAATCTCGTATTTCTCATAGTTAAATGCGTTCATTACCGCATACGCCGTTTGCAGCGAAACCTCATGTTCGCCCGATTTGCCACCGTACACCAGCCCTACGGTCAATTTTTGATTTGCCATGCCTATCCTCCGCTTTCCTACTTTCGTCATTATGACTGATTTGCGTCACTATACCTGTTATCCATCATCTCATTTAAAAATAGTCGGCGATGTGATAAAAGCGATATACCGTGTTGTCGGTCCACGCATACGAATTTTTATAGTCCCAATAACGATGTCTGGAGCTTACCGTATGCGCATTGACTAGCGGCATGCCGCCCGCATCAAAGGCCGTTACCACCGTGCTGTGCTGAAAGGTTCCGTCACCATCCCAATCGTAAAAAATGACGTCCCCCAGCATGAGCTGCTCCGGTCGACTCACCTGCTCAGCAGTCAAACCCCATGAGCTGGAGCCCAAATACCGCTCCAGACTGTTGGAAACTGCCCAACTGTAGCTCCACAGCTCACGTCCGGCGACCCGTCCTTTATACCACCAGCCCGATTCTCTTTTACCAGTATAGTGGATCGGTGCTCCCCCTGCAAAGAGGCATTGCGAGATATAATTGGTGCAATCCACATCAAAACCTTCAAACTCCGGGTTAAAGCTATCCCACCACTGATCTGCATAAGCCGCTGCTTCTTCACGGCGATATCGGCTGGGACGTGCGGACGAACCAAAGCCCAGCACACCGCGATTCAGCAGCGGCAAACTCCCTCCCTGATTAAACGAAGCCTGTTCAAAAGGAACCTCTCCCCCCGCTGGCTTCCTTTCTGCCGGATCTCGCTCAATTCTCGCTACCTGCCAGGCTTCACCCTCGCGTGTGAACGTCAGACGCTCCCGTTCAATCCGATCCTCCCGGTGAGTCATCCCGCCCTTCTCATAAAAGAGTCGGACATGCAGTTGTACATCTACCACAGCCTCATCCGGCGTATCCTGCACCATTCGTAGCGGCTTGGCGCGTGTCTCGCTGCGTAGGGGAACAGCATCCCGTTCGTTGTACCACTGCTCCAATCTGGCCGCACGTGCTGCTCGTTCCATCCGCTGGCCCACCTCCAGATACTCATCTGGCTGCGGTACACCATTGACTTCACTGCGATTGTATTGATTCACGTAAGCAAAAAGGGCCTGTTTCCATTCCCGCTCCCCCATCCCTATCCCTCCAAATTCGTCCCGCTATCCTTTTCCGGGGATAACCGGAATGATGTAGAACTTCCTTTTTCCCTCTCTGGTCTGATATGCTCTCTATCTATAAGTATGAATCTCTAAAGCTTGGTATGAACATCGAAACGCGAGGGAGCGGAACGTTTTATTTTCCAATCTGCAAGGCATCATTTAGGCCAAAAAAACTTTACGGAACTGCCTGAAAACGGTATACTTAATCCAAAAGCAATCATTTTGAAATCATGTTTCATCTAATGAAACGAATTACATTCATCTTAACCTCTAACACGCAATAAACTACTGAAGATGAAATTGAGAACGCAACCAATTTAAACCAACTGGGCAAGACGTCGAAAAAACGACATCCCTATTTTCCCCCAAGCATTCACTTCAAGGAGGTAATACTTATGTCAGGAAAAGATCAATTCTCCATCGCCCGTAGTCTGGAAGTTAACGGGAAGCCTTATCGCTACTACAGTCTTAAGGCACTGGAGGAACAAGGAAAAAGCGGTATCGCCAAGCTGCCTTTCTCCATTAAAGTGTTGCTGGAAGCCGCGGTTCGCCAATTTGACGGACGCGCCATCACTGAAGAACATGTACAGCAGCTGACAGGCTGGGCTGAGGATCGGGACACCAACAAGGAGATTCCGTTCATTCCTGCACGCATCGTGCTACAGGATTTTACCGGTGTCCCCGTAGTTGTCGATTTGGCAGCTATGCGTGATACGGTGAAAAAAGCAGGCGGGGACCCGAAGCAAATCAATCCGCTCGTTCCCGTCGATCTCGTTATCGACCACTCGGTCATGGTCGATGCTTTCGGTACCAGTGATGCGCTGGATTACAACATTAATGTAGAGTTTGAACGTAACGAGGAGCGGTACCGTTTTCTGCGCTGGGCGCAAACGGCGTTCAACAACTTCCGCGCCGTTCCGCCATCCACAGGTATCGTCCATCAGGTCAATCTGGAATATCTCGCCTCCGTTGCCGCTACCAAAACCATTGACGGTGAAACGGTCGTCTTTCCAGATTCCCTCGTAGGAACAGACTCCCATACCACGATGATTAACGGCCTTGGTGTTGTTGGCTGGGGTGTCGGCGGGATTGAGGCAGAGGCGGGTATGCTGGGGCAACCGCTGTATTTTGTCACTCCCGATGTGATTGGCTTCAAGCTGACAGGCAGTCTGACGGAAGGCTCTACCGCCACCGATCTGGCGCTCACTGTTACACAAATGCTGCGTAAAAAAGGCGTAGTCGGCAAATTCGTAGAGTTTTACGGGCCTGGTCTGGCTAACATCAGCTTGGCTGACCGTGCGACAGTTGCCAACATGGCACCGGAATACGGCGCAACGATTGGTTTCTTCCCGGTCGATGCGGAAACACTGGCCTACCTGCGCAGCACTGGACGTTCCGATGAGCAAGTAAGCCTCGTAGAGGAATATTACAAGGCCCAAGGCATGTTCCGCACATCCGATACACCGGACCCTGTGTTCAGCGATACGATTGAGCTGGATCTGGCTTCGGTTGTACCGAGTCTCGCCGGACCCAAACGTCCGCAGGACCGTGTTGAGCTCAGCCGCATGAAAGAAACCTTCGAAGGCATTATCCGTACCCCGGTAGACAAAGGCGGCTATGGACTGAGCGATGAAAAAATCGCACAGAAGATTCCGCTGACCCATCCGGACGGCTCCACCAGCGAGTTAGGTACAGGAGCAGTCGTTATTGCGGCTATCACAAGCTGCACGAATACCTCCAATCCAAGCGTTATGCTCGGTGCGGGCTTGCTGGCCAAAAAGGCAGTGCAGCGTGGGCTCAAAAAGCCAGGCTATGTTAAAACAAGCTTGACGCCAGGCTCCCTCGTCGTGACGGAATACCTGCAAAAAGCGGGATTAATCGGACCGCTCGAAGCCCTCGGCTTCCATGTAGCAGGCTACGGCTGCGCAACCTGTATCGGTAACTCCGGCCCACTTCCTGACGAAGTGAGTCAAGCTATCACAGACCATGATTTAACGGTTGGCGCAGTTATTTCCGGTAACCGGAACTTTGAAGGCCGTGTGCATGCGCAGGTCAAAGCCAACTATCTCGGCTCACCGCCACTGGTTGTCGCTTATGCGCTGGCAGGTACAGTGAACATTGATTTGGTGAATGATCCGCTCGGTTACGATCAGGACAATCAGCCTGTCTACCTGAAAGACATTTGGCCCACTTCCGAGGAAATCAAGGAAGCCATCAGCCTGTCTCTCAGCCCGGATATGTTCCGTCGCAAATATGAAAATGTATTTACTGCCAATGAAAAATGGAACTCCATTCCGGTTCCTGAAGGCGAACTGTATGAATGGGATGAAAAATCAACTTATATTCAAAATCCACCATTCTTTGAAAAACTTCAGGATGGCGTGCAGGATATCAAGGAAATCCGTAATGCCCGTGTGCTTGCCCTGTTGAATGATTCGGTCACGACGGACCATATCTCACCAGCAGGCAACATCGCCCCTTCCAGCCCGGCAGGACTGTACTTGAAGGAGCATGGCGTAGAACGCAAGGACTTCAACTCCTACGGCTCCCGTCGCGGTAACCACGAGGTCATGATGCGCGGTACATTCGCCAACATCCGTATCCGCAACAATGTGGCTCCAGGTACTGAAGGCGGCGTGACCAAATACTTGCCAACGGATGAGGAAATGTCCATCTATGATGCGTCCATGAAATATCAGGCAGCCGATCAGAACCTGATCGTCATTGCTGGTAAGGAATACGGCACAGGCAGCTCTCGTGACTGGGCGGCCAAAGGTACGCTTCTGCTGGGCGTTAAGGCTGTCATTGCCGAAAGCTTCGAGCGGATTCACCGCAGTAACCTAGTCGGCATGGGTGTACTGCCTCTGCAATTCCAGGAGGGCTATGGCTGGTCCAGCTTGGGCCTCAATGGCCGCGAAACCTTCGACATCCTCGGCATTAACAATGACGTGAAGCCTGGTCAAGAGCTTACAGTTGTGGCTAAACGCGAGGATGGCACAAAGTTCGAATTCCCGGTAATTGCCCGTCTGGACAGCACCGTCGATATCGACTACTACCACAACGGTGGTATTCTGCAAACCGTATTGCGTCAAATGATTCAAGAGTAAAGAGCGTATAAATAACAAAATCCCCTCCAAATGCAGTGGAAACTGCACATTGAGAGGGGATTTTTTACATGCTTCAAGCCTTTAAAAGAAAACATATACCCAAGATTGCAAATACGAGGGTTATAAGAAGTGTGAAGAGACCAGGCAGGCTTTCCATGATTGCAGAGCCTTCTTCGCTCTTGAACTGACGACTGAAATAGGGTTGGAGCATAAGCATAATTATAAAAGATATGAGGCTAATTCCACACAACAACCATACCTCAGGGGAGGATTTGTCAACAAAACGGTCAGCCACATCATTGAAATTGTAGTGGATTGCTACATTCCTAGGCATTCTCGGATACATGAAAAGGTAGATAATGAAAGGCAAAACAGAAATAAGAAAAGACAATACATTAGAAAAATTTAATTTACTTCTCATGGAAATCCCCCTAATATGCCAAATCGATCCGCATTATACAGATATCAGCAGTCTATATTTTTATACCTATGGCTTAGAAAGAGAGAAGTAACAAAACTAATCATCGTCGGTAAACAAGAAGCGAGCACCATACACACATTAACTTCTTGTCCTAATCCTATAGCGATCCCGATTAAGCCAAAGGCTATCCAAATATAAGCAGAGATACGATGCGTCTTCTTCCATGCCTTTTCATTCGAAAGCAGCCAACGGAACTTCAAACCAATTAAACGGTTAGGTGTTAATTTAGTGAATGTGACACCTACTGTTAAGTGCGATATCGCTGAAACCAGTAAAACTATATTTAAGGGACTGAAGTAAATAGCATTTGAATACAGTAACATTAAAAAAAGAAAAATAAAATTTAGAACAACAAACACACTGGAACATATTTTACGATATGGAACCAAATTATTTTCAGAAAATTGTTCTCTATGTTTCGAGAATTTTGGATACAAGACAACAATAAGAAAAGAGATAATCATCGCTCCTGATGACACAATAAAAAAAGCTAAAGGGAGCTTTAGCGGGTTCATTGAAGGCAATATAATAAATGAATTTATAAAATGCAATATAATAAATAAAATAGAAATCTGAATCCACGGCTTTTTAAATTCTTTTTTTAAATCATAGTTATTCTCCACTCAAAACAACCTCACTTGGAACTGTTTCTCAGTTGATTTTAGAAGTAAGTGTATTTATAATACTTCATTATAAAAAATGAATATATTTTAATAAAATATATATTATTGTCAGATCATAATGCATATTTTTCAAAAAAATAAGAGATCAAAGTCACATTCACAATATTTTTTTACAAAAAATAGCTTTTCTTCTGTTTCGAAAAGAAGTTATTATCTATCTACCTATTTCGATTATTAAAATAAACATCTCAAAGCAAAAAAGCCGATCCCTCAGGACCGACTTCCTACCCTATTCTCCTATAACCTTACCTTCACACCACCAGTTACTTCGAAATATCCAGAAAACCTTCTCCGAACACGTCCCGCACGTCATGAATGGTGATAAACGCTGCTGTGTCGATGGCTTTCACTATCTTTTTAAGCGCCGATACCTCTTGTTTACTAATGACGATATACAGCACTTCTTTTGGATTTTTAGTGTAATAACCGTGGCCTGACAGGACAGTAACTCCACGATCCATTTTCGTAATGACCATCTCGGCAATTTTATCTTGGTGCTCCGAAATAATCATGACCGCTTTTTTGGGGTTCAGTCCTTCGATCATGAAGTCCATCACCTTCGTACCAACGTACAAAATAACGATAGTTAGCATCAATTTTTCCGGGCCAATAATAAAATAGGAAGAGAATGCGACAATCAAATCAAAAAACAGCAGGCCATAACTGATATTCCAATCCAGATACTTGTTGGCAATCCGTGCTAAAATGACCGTACCCGCCGTAGTGCCGCCTACCCGTACGATTAGGCCTATGCCAACCCCCACCAAAACTCCGGCAAATACGGCATTAATCGTCGGCTCATGCGAATCAATCCGCCAGTTGACTGTTAAATGTAAAAACAGCGAGTTAAAAGCGACCGCAATGATAGTGTACAAGGTCGTTCTCTTGTCTAAAAATTTATATCCGACAATCAGCAGCAAGCCATTAATCACCAGATTAACGATCGAGGGAGACCACTGAAACAGGTAGTACAGGATGATTGTGACCCCTGTAACGCCCCCCTCGCCAAACTCATTCGGGATCACAAACAGATTAACAGCTAGCGCGAAAAAAAACGCACCCAGAATAATAAATACGATATCTGCAATACTTTTTTTCATATATGCTCTAATCCTCTCTCTAACATTTCAAAGGATGAATCGCCAGATCGATTGGCTGACTCTTGTTGTCAAAATACGCTGACAACCAGTTCATGGTATCTACTACCAAACATAAAGTCAATACAACTTTGACACTTTAATTCGCCACCAGACTGCCTCAATCCTGACTTGAGGAGTCCGCAAAACCCTCCTTTTACAAGGTTATTCGACAAAAAAACACAATCCCGACTACTAAACTAAGAAAACGGGCCTCTAGCCCTTGTTTTAGACCTAGGCACATTTTCCCCTAAAACGACCATCCTCCTAATCGGCATTTTGAACACACATGACCATCTTCCTGTTTTATGTCAAAAGCGTTTTACTTTGAATAAATGTGGGTATAATGATTGAAACATAACCAAGCAACCTACATAGCATTGCGACATCAAGTACATACAAATAGTCCTATACAGACGTCCAAAGCAACTCAATCTGAATTTGACAATATGGAATTGGAGGAATGATCTACATGAATACAATGAACTTAACCGTCCACACCCTGATGCCCTTTCACCACCAATACCAACGTGCCAACGCGGTGAGTATGCAGAAGAAAGAAGATAGCTCGGAGAAGAAGCTCAGCTTTCAGGACATTTTGAATGAAAAAATGGGTAAAAAATAAGGCGCCGTTTATCCGGTTGCATGACTCGCTTTACATAAGCCAAAAAGCCGTAGTTTCCTACATCGACTGTAGAGAACCACGGCTTTTTTTGATTCATGCGTTCCTAAACTCACACATTCGTTTTACTGACCGCCATCCCGATACTGCTCTGCCTTCTCACGCATCCCAGCGGCCACTGCTTCTTCGGTGTTCAGCCCCTTATCCGCTGCATAGGCGCGAATGTCCTGCGTGATGCGCATACTACAAAATTTGGGGCCGCACATCGAGCAAAAATGTGCTTCCTTGGCTCCCTCTGCTGGTAGCGTTTCATCATGGTAGGACAAGGCCCGCTCGGGATCAAGCGACAGATTGAACTGATCCCGCCAGCGGAACTCAAAGCGTGCCTTGGACAAAGCATCATCCCGCTGCTGCGCCCGTGGATGGCCCTTCGCCAGATCGGCAGCATGTGCCGCAATTTTGTAGGTAATGACACCCTCACGGACATCATCCTTATTCGGAAGACCCAAATGCTCCTTAGGCGTAACATAGCACAGCATGGACGTCCCGAACCAACCGATCATCGCCGCCCCGATGGCTGAGGTAATATGATCATATCCGGGGGCAATATCCGTCGTGAGCGGTCCCAAGGTATAGAAAGGAGCTTCCTTACAAATCTCCATTTGCAAATCCACATTCTCTTTGATTTTATGCATAGGGACATGTCCCGGCCCCTCAATCATGACCTGAACATCATGCTTCCATGCGATTTGCGTTAGCTCGCCCAACGTTTCCAGCTCTGCAAACTGTGCTTCATCATTCGCATCATAGATACTACCTGGACGTAGACCATCCCCGAGAGAAAAGGCCACATCATAGGCTTTCATAATTTCGCAGATTTCTTCAAAATGTGTATACAAAAAATTCTCCTGATGGTGCGCAAGGCACCAGGCTGCCATGATCGACCCGCCACGGGACACAATTCCCGTCATTCTATTCGCCGTCATCGGTATATACCGCAGCAATACACCCGCATGAATTGTAAAATAGTCCACTCCCTGCTCCGCCTGCTCGATCAGCGTATCGCGATACAACTCCCACGTCAGCGCTTCTGCTTCGCCGTTCACCTTTTCAAGTGCCTGATACAGCGGCACAGTTCCAATCGGTACAGGAGAATTCCGAATGATCCATTCACGTGTGGTATGGATATTACGGCCTGTGGATAGGTCCATAACTGTATCCGAGCCCCAACGCACAGCCCAGGTCATTTTCTCCACTTCCTCCTCAATCGAGGAGGTAACCGCAGAATTACCAATGTTCGCATTGATCTTCACGTGAAAATGACGCCCAATGACCATCGGCTCACTTTCCGGGTGATTGATATTCGAAGGCAAAATGGCTCGTCCAGCCGCCAATTCCTGCCGTACAAACTCAGGCTCCACCCCTTCGCGGATCGCCGCAAATTCCATTTCGGGCGTAATGATCCCTTGCCGCGCATAATGCATTTGCGTCACTGTACGACCTTGCGAAGCACGAAGCGGACGGTTGGTCACGCCGGGAAATTCAACTGTCTCCCGTTTGGAGCCAGGTTTCAGTCCATTATCCTCCGGTTTGACGGCGCGTCCCTCGTAAGCCTCCACATCGCCCCGTTCCAGTGCCCAAGCTCGCCGTAATGGAGGCAGGCCCTGACGGATATCGACCTGATAGGCTTCGTCAGTCATGGGACCGCTCGTATCGTACACACGCAATGGCTCATGATGCTCCGTGCCCTGCGGCGTATGTGTAGGATGAAGAGCAATTTCCCGCTCTGGGACGGCAATGTCCGGCCGCGAGCCTTGAATATATACCTTACGGCTCCCTGGAAAGGGCGTTACCCCACTGGCTTGCTCCCCGTTTGTCTTCTCTACCCCAACTTCCCTTGTTCCTGCCAACCTTACTTCTGCTGATTTAAATTCTGTTCCTTTTGTTCCTTCTACTTCTGTCGGCTTCATTGTCCATTCCTCCTGTTTCGATGAAATGACACACCGATCCGGAACCATTCCCAGGGTGGCGCTGATCTATGCAAAAAAGCCGGTTCCCGAGGGAACCGGCTAATCTAACGAGGCAGCTATCCAGACCGTGCACATGTGGAATAATCCTATTCCAATGCGTCACCGTAGACAGCAGCTGCGTATACATTTCAATGGCCGATTACTTCCCTACGCTGGTATGATCCAGATCAGGTGCAAAGGGTCCGGAATCTTACACGATTCCATCTCAGCCCGGCATTACAGGCTCCCCCAGTAACTGCGATACTTCTATTCACATGAGGCGGACATAACAGACATCCCGCCATCCTTATCAGACTACTTCAAATTTATGGCTTTGGCAACCCTTCTAGGTTCCATTTAGCAAGAAGACGCTCCTCACCAAATCACTTTGCTTGCTTCAACTGCATTCATTCTTGTTACGGAAGCATAAGCCCCATTTCCTTCGCCGCTTCGATCAAAATCGGAGCAAAGTCATGTAGCGTCTCGGGTGCAAGCCGACTGACCGGACCGGATACAGATAAAGCCGCAGTGACCTGTCCCTTCCGGTTCACAATTGGTGCTGCCACAGCAGCGGCCCCTGGCTCCCGTTCTTCATAGCTGGTCGCATAGCCCTTCTCGCGAATGTCCTGCAGCTGGGCTTTATAGACCTCCGCGTCTACCGAGGGCGGCCATTCATTCCCGCTTAGCAGGGCTTCCAGCTCCTGCGGCGGCATAAAGGCAGCCAGCACCTTACTGGAGGCTCCTACAGCCAGCGGCATACGCGCACCCACAGGCGCAACCCTGCGGATCGCCTGATTGCTCTGCACGGCTTGTATGCGAATACGCATGCTGCCGTCCCGTAAGTACAAGCTGACCGTTTCGCCCAGACGGTCACGCAGTCCTTCCATTGCAGGCTGTAACAACACCGCCGGCTCGTCACTTTGGGACAAATGTGTGGATAGCTCCCAAATGCGGAAGCCAAGTCGATATTTTTCCGTTTCGGCATTCCGAACGACAAAGCCCCGATCCTCCAACGTAGTCAGCAGCCGATGAACCGTGCTTTTATGTAGACCAATTTTGGAGGCAATCTCCGTCAGGCCAAGATCCGAATTTGCAGTAAAACACAGCAGTATATCAAGTGCACGCTCTACAGCGCGAACGGTTAATTTACGGTCTTCCATCGTGAACCGCTCCTCTTGTATCCATATTCGTTTCACACTATGAAACATGGTTACATAAATTATATAGAATAGTCGCGGCTACTGTAAACCGATGTTTTTGTGACAACCATATTACAGAAC
>RCUE01000315.1_pt1 | contig 14228 bp, 14 predicted proteins | sample 2166111 | NCBI WGS metagenome assembly RCUE01 (sample SAMN09930795, study PRJNA488358) | compost metagenome | feature: garden; material: soil; isolation source: compost soil in phenylacetonitrile-enriched culture | place: Germany: Experimental Botanical Garden Goettingen | collected 2016-01-27 | reverse complement strand
ACATTTCATTTTATAATGAAAATAGATTTCAGAAAAAATTAAACAACCGTTCCCCGATTGAATACCGAGAAACGGTTGCTGCTTAAAGATGTCTTTTAAGTTCTGTCTACTTGACAGGGGTATGACCAAATTTTAATAGTGTTTCATAGCCTGGCATCCCTGGCTTAATTCCAAGTTGCTCGGCTTCAGTCGTCACTGACTCCATCGGTGCTTCCAACAGTTCCTTCAGCGTTTTTACCCCCACAGCTCGTGCGGCAAGAATTTTCCGATCCGCCAGCCGTTCATTGAGCAATCCAACATCCAGCGCACCACACATGATGTAAACTATCAGTAAAGCTTTGTATATCAACAGTTTTTAAGCAACAACTCATTTGAGGTCACAAAAAGGTCACAAAAATCACAACATGATCATCTGCTCAAGCTCATCGGCTACCTCTTGTTGCATACTAGGAAGTACATGACTGTACGTATCCAGCGTGACAGATATCTTACTGTGACCTAATCTCTCTGAAATCACTTTGACATTCATTTTCTTTTCTAACAGCATCGTCGCATGGGTATGTCTCATATCATGGAAACGGATATGCGGAAGCTTGGCACTTATAACATCCTTTTTATAAGCCTTGGACAAATTAGCAGGGAACACTGTTTTACCATTTTTTAAATTGAAAATAACAATATCCATATCGATAAAACCGTCTCCAAACTCTCTTTTCCACTTTACTTTGTAAGCTTCATGTAGCCTACGCTGTTCTTCAAGAATCGCAATCAGTTGATTAGGTATAGATATTTTACGTTCCCCAGCGGTAGTTTTAGCTCCAGATTTGATCCGAGTTCCATAATGGGCAAGCGTTTGTCTGATGGTAATTGTCTTTGATTCAAAATCAATATCCTTCCATCTTAACCCTAAAATCTCCCCTTGCCTCATTCCTGCTAATAAAGCGAGTCCATAAACACAATGATAACGATCTTCTTTGGTACATTGGAGAAAATGATTCACTTGTTCCAACGTCCAAATAGACATTTCTTTTTTTACTCGCTTGGGAAGTGTCACTTTTCGCATGGGATTTTCTTTGATGAAGCCATATTCAATCGCCTTATCAAATACTTTTTTGACCATCGTTGTAATGCGATCTATTGTATTCCTCGCAAAATTCTTCTTGTGCAACTCATTCACGAAATTTTGACATTTCAATAAATCAAAATTTTGCAACTTTACTTTTCCGAATTTAGGCTTAATATGATTTTTGAAATACAACTTGTTATTGTAAAGCGTTGTTTCGCCACATTCATGAACCCGGATGTTATCCAGCCAGTAATCCATAAACTCATTGAGTGTAATGTTATCTTTCCTGATATATTCTTTATTCTTCACATCATTCTGAAGCTCAATCATCTTATCATTTGCTTCGCGTTTTGTCTTAAAGCCTTTTCTGCGGATTTGCCGCCTCTTCCCAGTTTCATCGTAATAACCAAAAACAAAATCCCATTTTTTTGTCTTCTCATTAACAAAAGGTTCTGCCATTTAAAACTCCCTTCTTGTGACAATAAGAAAGGAGGTCAAGCATGTGACTAAAAGTAATCATACCACATGAAAGCCTCCCTTAACCTACTTGTAATCAGCTATAACCGACCTTTCATCCAGTCTTCAAACACATCTTCATGCACCAGATATCTGGTTCCTAATTTTATGGTGTAAAACTGCTTGGATTTAATTAACTCATATGCCTTATCTCGCCCGATTCCCATCTTACGCATAATATCCGTCACACCAATCATAACTCTTCCACTTTCCATCGTTTTAGTCATCACGCTCACCTCAAAATACTCCTATGTATGTTTTAATTTGTCCTATTCCATTCCTTGTTTAACTGCTTCATAAATCTTGCCGTGCTATTTCTCAACTTCTTTTGTATAGACTCTAGCTTGTCTTCTTAGCTTCCAAATTTATAGTCTTCCCTCTTGTGCTAATCGAAATCATATACACCCTAAAACAACATTTACGCCTGTGTGAAGCCACTCTATGTTCATGCTCACTCTGCTGGTCACTCTTTAAACACAACAACTGATTGTAAAATGCCAATTTTATAAACTATCCGTTGAAAACTAACCAGAGGAATCCATACATTAAAGCGATTAGTCCTATAATACCGAACAAGCAAAAAAGTAAAAGCATAAGAACAAATTTTTTACCTTCCATAATAACCACCTCATTAAAGAATATAAAACAGGTACAAGAAGTCGGCTACAATCCAATCAACTTTACATAAGAAAGGAATATGTAAAGGATACTATAGATCGTTGTATCTAATATGCTAATCAATCAAGCGCATCACCTCCCTTCATAGCCTAATTATCCTCTAAATAATCCCTTTCAATTTTAATCTTTTCTCTTCTTTCTCTACTCCTTTTTTCAATTTTTTAAAACCTTCTTTATAAAAATCTAGACATTCATATTCTTCCAAATGATCATCAAGCAGTTTGGCAAATAGAGTAGCATTTTCTTGATTGTCGAGTAAAGAGTATGGATCATCTTTTCCATCCATGTCAAATTGAATAAACGTATAAAGATCATATGTGCTATCTTCTACACAAATCCAACTCCAAAGAATATCGTAGAATGCACGTACTTCTTTATTAGAAAGAGTTGTTTCATCTTGAATCTCTTTTCTAAAATTTTTCTTATCTTTTTTAATCATTTCGAGTTCTAGAGCCATGTCATAGGAGTGTTGAAGCATATCAACAGCTTGCACAGGTTGACCGTTCTCCCATTTACGCAGTTTAGATTCAGAGCATCCTAGCAGTCCACTAAGTTTTCTCAGGCTGATATTGAGCAACTGTCTGGGTTGTTTATATTCTTGTCCCACTTCTTTCCACTCGTTTTGACTGTCTTCAATAACTTCTTTGTGGATTGTTTGCTGTCGGCAAAAATAATTTTTGAAGTATCGTTATATAGTTCTACCAGTTGTTCCTTGTCCAGTGCTTTTAAATTGAAATATTCATTGTTATTCTCCTCGTATATGTATTAATTACTTGCTAGTACTTCCTAGATTATCGAATTATTTTCTACAAAATTTATGCATTAAATCTAAGTAATCATCTATGAGCTTTTCTTGTTGATCAATATATTTATCAAAAACTTCTGTAAAACTCGCCAAATCGCTTAGAGTTAAATTTAAATTAATTGATCCTTTAATCATCTTCTTTAATTGAACTGTCATGCTTTCTGCTACTTGTTTCCCTTTGTTGCGTAGCATTTGCAATTCCTCATTAATAGAAAAGTCTACCTTTTGCATAATGTCTTCTGTTCTTTCGATAATTTTCAAGAATCTTTCATACATTACACCTGCATCGACCTGCATTTTTACAGAGATATTTATTGTACTATTCATTTAATTGCTGCTCCTTCTTATATGTATTATATATAATTCTGGCTTACATCATAGTGAAAACAATCCAGCACTAGATCAAGCGCATCACCCCTTTCATATCCATTCTGACGCTCTAATCCCGATAGATTTATTTATAAATGATGGGTGTTGTCCTTACCCATACAAATACCTTGTCTATGATGAAATATCTTAATTTCATGATAGAATATTCAGAGAAAAGGATGCACTAAAGAAAGGCTCTGAGAAGGATTTTTTATTTTACCTTCTCAGCCCATAACTAATCCGCTTTATAGATAATCTGAGGATAACAAGGATTCCCTTTACCATTCGTCGGAACGTCAATACCTAGTCTCTCGGATAACTCTTTATTCAGCTTTTTCTTGACCAATCCGTAAGACTCCAGAAATTCAGCCCGAATGGTTTTTATCATCCCAGCTTTGTATATAGACTGTCCTTTCCAATGTAAATGTAAATTCTCTTGGATTTCTTTTTCTGTCGTCCAGCCCTTTTGTTCAATAAGCGATAAGCCAATCTTAACTAATTCATCTGCTACAGCTACATTGGTTTCAGAGAATTTTTCACCCTTCATCTGAGGATAAACTGTATCTGCTACTTCTTCTCCATGACCTCTGTAAATCATCTCTCGCGTTAATTCCTTTTTTGTGTATCCCTTCTCTTTCCATTCCACAGCTCTCTGCTCAGCAGATCTCCGCACACTGATAGTATAAGAAGGGAACAATAAAAGTTTTTCTGATACTTATAATGATTCTTTAACTGGAATTCAACTGCTTTCTTCCTCAAACTCTTAGGTAGCTCTTTTGGATTGATCTTATTCAACATTCCTAAATATGTATAAAAATTGATGTCCTTAGTCACTTTATCAACAGAACTTTTACCTAAAGCTGCCGTGATACTTTTTAAATCCTTAAAGAAAAGAACGTTTCCTTTATTATCTGTGTAGTTTTCACTTGCAATATTTTGTATCGCTACATTATGTAGTGCCACCAGATTGGGGACATTCCTCACAATCAGTTTATGTAGATTTGGTTCCAGTTCTTCTAATTCTCGGCTTAACAACAGTGCTATATTGGATTCGAGTTCTCGTTTTTGCTGCTCTCCCCATACAGAAAGCTGATCATCAATCATATAGATTTCTTTAAGTAGTTCTACAACCTGCCCACGCCTGATCTCTATTTGCCTATCTTCAAACATTTTTTCGATACATGTAATGATATTGCCTGAGAACCCACATCCAAAACAATGATACATATAATCCCCAGTGTCTTCTTTAACCTTAATTAAGGCTGAAGGATTGTTGTCATTATGGTACATACAGCAGTGTTTATGGTTGACTCCTAGTAAAATTGAGAAGTCTATTTTATAGAGATACTCATATAAATCATACTGTGATAATGAAATTGCAACAGGATTAATGACTGATTGTAAGTAGCTAACGTCACGATTGATTATGTATTCGATATTATTAGTTGTAGTCTGTGTCGTTGATTTACCTTGGATACTTGGTAGGCAAAAGGGGGGAATATTATTACTATTAGATAAGATATAATGTAACCCCTTCTTGCCCTCATCTTGTTGAAGAAGTTCATCCACATTTAACCTATTACTGAAGTCAAACCTATGTACGTCTGCCCCACCATAAAATAACCTACTTTCTTCTAAACACTTACTATCTATGTATTGATACAACTGTTTAAATCTCGTGAATATATTCCTAATCATATCTCTGTTGTAAACTACCCTGTCCAGCGCAATAACGACTCTGAACTTAGGGTGATCATCTGTATAGCTAAACGATTTGTACAAGAATAAAGCAAAATTTTTAAAGTGATCAATCGCTTCTTCATACGTCATGCGAATATCCTTTATCTTCTTTTTATTCTTCGGTTTCCCCGGTAAAGGATCAAACACTTCGCTTTCGTTATCAAAATCTAGGAAAATCAGTTGTTGGCTACTCCAACATTCTTTAGACTTTCTAATCCTTCCGTTATACGTACTCGCTAAATAAGCTGGTAATACGGTCTTTCCTTGTTCTATTGCTAGAATTAGTTCCTCGATAGTAAGATCTGCTGGGTTCTTCACTATACGATTAACAATTCCGCCAGCATCTGTGGGTTTACATGTATATGTATGCTCATCTAGCATTATTTTAAATTTATCTTCCAAAAGTACATACTACTCCCTTCGTTAATTTGTAAAATTTAAAAATATGTTTGATTTTCAAAGAACAATCGCATAATGTCTTATTTTCTCACTAATGATCGACATCTTTAAAGAATGGATCTTCCTTAATTCCCAAGACATGATTTGGGGAAAGTAACTTATATTTATGGAGTAATGCCTCTAATTCTAGAGTAAAAGCGTTGTCTTCTCTATGTCCAAATGCCAGTTTATTCTCGTTATTGAGAATATATACTAGTGTTTGAATAGCAGTGACTTGACTTGAATTCCCTTCAATTTCTATACCTCTGTCAGTAACTTGAAAATAGTTATCTTCCTCAAGAAAGTTACACACTTCTTTCAGTAAATTAAAATGATGATCCAGAGAAAAATCACTTAAAAACGACTCATTATAAAGAATACCTTTAAGTCTCAAGAGTAGTTTCTGTAGTGCTAGTTCTTCATGCTTTGCTCGGATTTCATGTTCGTGTGGATCGAACATCACCATTATCTCATGTTGAATGCCTTCATCATCTTGAACAACATCTGGAATAAGCATTGAGTTTTTTTTAGAGAGTCGATTTAAATATTCTAATTCAATCTGGACTTTCTCCACTTCATTTAATTCTTTATGAAAATACTCCTCATCAATTCCAAACATTTTCGAAAGTGCCTCCAATTTCGACTTAGGAATTGGCCTTTTTTTGCTCAACCATCCCATAATTGTTGGAGAAGATATCCCTAGCTTCTCAGCTAGCTTTTTATATGTACCATTGTAAACTTTGACTATGTGTTCAAGTCCAATCAATTCCAACCCTCCTCTGACTAATCGATTAGTCATTTCTTTTAAATACAATATAACAGATGACTAATCGATTAGTCAATTTTTTTTACATTCTAAATATATAGTTGGATTTGATTAAAACTAAGATTATTTAAAACTTTAATCGCGATGATTCGATATATCATATTAAAATGAAGCTGACAGATATCATAGATATAATAGGAAGAAAAAAATTTATTATCGTCATTTTGACGAGCAATTGGTTGTCACATTCGTTTTCACCAAGTTCTCAGGAAAACTTCAAATGTAACATTGTTCCGCGTGCTTGTTGAGCCTATCCAAGCCCACCGATTTGTGATGGTGGATTATGGAGTACGGTGAGTTAATTTTGACACACCTTCGTTGAAGCTAGGTGTATGCAAATACCATCCCCCTATATTTAGATTGGACAACTATAAAAAAGCTCACTCCCTATGTTTAAGGAGCAAGCTTGAGGCAAATTAACGTCGTCTGAGGCCATGTATATCTAGCTCTGAACTCATAAATTTAGTTCATTTTAAATGGAACCTCTATATCTTCACCAATTTCATTTACAGTTTCCTCGATGATTTCCCTTACATCTTCATCCAAATCTTTGTTTAAAGATTCTTCCATCAAGTTATAGCTACTTTTTAAGTTCAGATTGACAACAACTGAAGAATATATATCTACTAACTCTGAAGATGTATCATCCCATAATTTCTGGACAAAGCTGTCTAATCTTTTTCTCAACGAATCACTTAGCAATTCGTAAGTATAAGTCTTCCTGTCGGCAAATTCCGAAAAACATTCCAACGTTTCAAAAACATTCATCTTCTCTAAATTTTCAATGGAGTCTAAATATTGAATAATATAGGACTCTAACTGTTCTTTTGACATAATATCAGGCAACTGTTTAATTTCATTCAAATTCATTGTTTACCTCCCAAGATCAACTGGTATATGGGTAATATTTTGCTGATTATTTCTATACAAATTCCCATCCGTACCCAAATACTTTCTTCCTATTTTAATTTGTGCGCTCCATCCGTTATAGGAATTGCTTGTAGCAAGCTCAGATGGAGAAAGCTTGCTGCTCAGGTTAAGCTGTGGTGAATGCCATTTTATTTCAACCTTTGTCCCATTATAATTAAAATTATACTTATAACCACTCTCAATAATACCAGGATCAGGTCTAAAATTATTACTTGCTCCTGATGGAACCCAAGATTGTAGTTGGTGTTCGCTTATTTTTCCATTTTCTATTACTCCATTACTAAGATTAAAGTTCCCATCACTGTCGATTAGTTTTTCCATCTGCATTTTATGTTCAGCAATTTTCTTTTCTGCTTGAGTTAATGTTTCCATACGATTTTCGGGTTTCTTGTCTGCTTTCAATTCACGTTCATGCGACAATCTTTGCTTTAGTTCTTCCTGATTTCTCCCCTTACTTTCAGTAGGAGTCGCACTTTCTGCCTTAGCTCCCGAAGATGGAGTGGATTTTGATGAGCCTCCACCTTCTCCTCTCGCCATCTGCCACAATTCTGCTGAGCTTTCTCCTACTCCTTTTGCACTTTTAACCGCAGTTGTAGCTCCATGCGACGCCAACGCTGCCGATCCAATTAATCCGGGTACTCCGATTATACTCCCTACGCCTGTAGATGATATAGCAACTGATAATCCTTCTCCACCCAATCCAGCTACTACCTCACCAGCCCCTTGCAATGTTGTAGCTACATTCCCGAGAATTTCTCCTACTTTAGCTGCCATGGGATGATCATAAACTCGTTCTTTACCAGGCAGCATCCCCAATGTCAAATTCCCCTGAATAGCTCCTTTTGCTCCCTGTGCAGTATCCCAAAGGATTTCTCCTTGAAGTTTGCTAGCTTCCAATTGAGCTTCAGCCTTGGTGATCTCAGCTTGTCCAATTTGTTCAAAGATTTTATGTAACCAACCTTCACCTGTGGATGCCGTTTTAACAGGGGTACCAAGCCACGGCACATCCAATACGACTTTCTCCCCGTCCACCTGTGTAAAGTTTTTTGAAATAAAAATAAGTTCTTGTGCTACTGTTGATAGTCGCTCAAGCGTCACACTCATGGATTGTCGAGAAACCTGAAAATCTTGGAAAAACCTCTCTCGGGTAGCACCAGACCAACCTTGTTGGACAAACTCAATTCGTCCACTCAAAAAATTCAGCATACGTTCCATTTCATGCTTTCCGTGTAAGAACTGATCAGCAACTTCCATCAGTTTGTCAGGTGGAACTAATATTCTCCCCATTCTACCACGCCCACTTTAATTTTGATGGAAATAATCTTATCAGAAGGGGTGATTTAGGGAAATCCATCTACTATCCTGTTATTTCCTTTTTATATTATGTGACCAATGGACTGAAATAAACAGGTTACTATGTCAAAAGTATTATAATCCCTTGTTATAAGTTACATGGTACGTCCCTCTAAAGGCATTAGAAGTTTTTACAATTATGTAGGGGTTGCTTGGTCATTCTAATTTCTTGAGATAATACTGGATTGTATTTTAGACTCGCAGTCTTTTAGTAGCTCCTATACTCAATCTATAAGAATATGCCTCTAACCAGATCGTCGCAGCTTTCTGGCAACTATAGGGGCATTCATGAATGAACATATTCAATGATCTCATGACTAATTCTTTAAGTTTTTCCACTTTAGAAATGTATTTAGGGCAATAACAATAATTAAAACGATAAGCAAAACATTAGTCACAGTAAGAGTGCTATCTAAGTCGCTCAATCTAATTTCAATGTCCTGTAAACCTGAACTAGTTTTATCCCCTATTTCACTTATGCTGGAACTCATCCGATTTAAATACTGCACTAATTCACCTATATCCATCCAGCACACCTCCAAATCAATTGTTTACCACAAAAAAGGCTAAACGGATAATCCCGTCCAACCCTTAAATGTGACTTAATATTCTTCATTTGAACAAACGCTTTCACACTATTTAAAATGTACTAACTTCCAATATGCCAACCAAAAACTGAGATACCACCGTTAGAAATTGGCTGTAACATACTAAAATCTTGAATGTTTATTGTTTGTATGCTCGCTAACAACACCAATAAGTAAGTAGTTGCAAACAACCCTTTAATTATGCGTTTCATACCATTACCCCATTTCCACTAAATTTCGATACTCTACTTTGACTTCATTTGAGACAAATTGGCGACAACGTTCAAACATTCTCACGCAACGAAGTATAGAGTGCTCATTATTGATTATAGTGGATAATCTCATACAGTCTAATAAGTAACTAATTCCCTTTTCGTACTGACCGTTGGTCAAATAATAGTCAGCCAATTCACTTAAAAAGCCAACAAGCTGATCATTAATATTCTGCTTGTCATTCGTTTGTCTTCCTTCTTGATCATGTATGTTGGATATTTCCCTTTCAAATTGACTTAGAATACCATCTACATTTAATTTATAACGATTGGCTACTATCATTATATTCCACAGACCCGGTAGTAATTCCTCTCTGTTTGTTGAAATAAGATCAATATATAAAGGAAGTACCTCTGTATCTCCAGCCATGAGTTTAGTTAAACATATGTTAGCCTCGCCCCATTCTTGAAACAAGCTTTTCCAGCGCAATGCTTCTTCGTCGGTCTCTTTCACCCAATCCAAATCACAAGACTCATACGCAATTTGTAACGCCAACTCATATTTCCCTTGTTCATAATAAACGCCACCAATAAGTGATTTACTGAATGCTATATAAAAAAATAACGGTCTCTGAGGCTTGCGCTCTTCACTCTTCTGGGAATATTCTAAGGAGTATTGAGCTTCGGCTAAAGTTCTTAAATCCTTAGCAACTTCCTTAGTGCGTTCCCATTTGCGCAATGACCGGTATACATTAGCCAAATCTATAAGGGCATCTAATTGGTCTATAGCGTCGAGTCGTTTGACAAATGGCTCAAATTGGAGTGCTGATTGGAAATTCTTTTCTTGGTCATTTCCAATCTGGATTTTAAATATACGATATTGACAGATGGCTAACCGTTCCGAGTGCTGGTACTTCTCCGCTTCTGCAACTCCCTCATAGAGTATCAATGCCGCTCCTAGTCGTCCCTGTGCCAACAATCCTTCTGCAATTTCAAATAGTTTGGGTGAGTAGAGAAGATTGTCCATGATGGCTCCCACCACTCGACGGATCGCATCCAGCTTATCCAACTCCGCACAGCGATACAAAAATGGTTCTATTCGTCTCATATTCGGGGGAGTGTCGATGATATAGTTATCTATAAACAGATCATAAAAGTGACCTTCAGGTAAACCCATAGCCTCGGTAATTCGGTCGAGCTGGTTAATAGACATAGATTTATTACCTGTTACAATGCTACTTATTATTCCCCTATTCATCCCTGTAATTTGTCCAAATTGCGATAATGTTAAGTTTTCTTGTTGTAGAAATTGTTCCAATTCTGCTCTAATCGTGGGTGTAATTTTCATCGATAAACCACCCTTTCAACGTAGACTAACAATACGATGCATAGTTAAAATTATTATGTAGTTGTGAAACAAGTAGTAAAATGCTCTAATGATCTTGATTGTACCATCTTTTGGTACAAAATCATATACTTTTCATATATGTACTTAAGATACCTTTTGGGATAGTTTGCGATGATTTTATGATTAAAAGTATCGTCCTCATATTGATGTATAGTTTATTGGAAAAATCATAATACAACTCATCCAATACAAAGTTACTCTATTGAATAGTCATGTACGTATTCCCTTATAAATTAATCTAATTTAGAGCTTAGAATGGATGTATGGCATACAAGCAACCTTAATGATATTAGAGACGGTATCGAGCTATAAATTGGGCTGAGTCGGGGAGTAGATGTGCTGAGCCTGTATTTGTAGAAAGTGAATAGTCAAATGATTTTAACCATCCCCCCATGCAGGAAATTTTCCGTATTGGTATCAAAGAGAGCATTTCGATTTTGCCTAGTTGAAACGCGCAGGCATCTGCGTATTTACCAAATTGTTAGGAAGCCTGAATCATTCGCTTATAAAATAACTTCAGTGTGTAGGTGGAAGTGCTACTGCATTATTTGGAAATTTAATAGGCGTTTTAGGTGTAAACTATCCCCCCTCATTCAAATCGCTCACCAATATATGGTTATTAAACAACAAAAAGCCTAGAATAAATCATCTAGGCGTGAGTCTGTACGTAGTGTACACATAATTATTATTTTATCCTACTTGTTTCTGTTGCTCATATTCCTTTACCCTGCGATAAAATGTGTTAGGCTTCATTTCTACACGTCTCATGGCTTCCACTGCTGTTATGCTGCCTTGTTTCCATTCCTCATATACCATAATGAAGTCATCGCTTATTGCCTGTTTAGGACGACCAAACACAACGCCATTGTTCTTAGCTGCTGCTATGCCTTCATTCTGTCTTCCGTTAATCTTCTCTCGTTCACGTTCAGCCATATACGAAAGCAACTCAAGCACGATACTGGATATAACTTTCTCCAAGCCATTATGATATTGTCTGGTATCAAGGATAGGCATATCAAGAATAACAATGTGTGCGCCTATCTCGTGCGTAATATCTTGCCATTCACGTTTGATTTCTTCTGCATTCCGTCCAAGTCTGTCTAGTTCCTTGATGAACAAAATGTCGCCTTTCCTAAGCACATTCTTCAATGCTTGATATTGTGGTCTGTCAAAATTCTTGCCGCTTTTCTTATCAATGAAATAATCACGCTCCATGATACCTAAATCTTGCATTGCTTCCAATTGTCTAGCTTCGTTCTGATCTTTCGTCGATACCCTTATGTAACCATAGTGTCTAATCTCACTCATATGGATCATCCTTTGCTATGTCATTGATTATATTATAGCAAAACTATGTCAAAATGTATATCAATATATATGAAACGTTTCAAAATATTTTATACACTATTTGACATATTTCATAAATATTTTCGACACACATCAAACTACTATTGCAAAAGGTATACTTTATGACATAGAGTTAGCAACATTCTGCCCGACCAATGGTCATGCAGAAATAACCATCTTGAATTTCAAGACGGTATTAACCAAATTGGTTAGCACTCATATGGATAGTTGGACACAGCGTCCAATCCAATGAGCAACTTAGAAAATATCGAAGTCGATATGTTATTAGGCTGATGCTGTGTCAACCATTATAGGGGGGTGTCCAACTTTGGCGACACTGTATAAGAAGACCCTTATCGACACCCTTATCGAAGCTCAATCGTCAAAATTGATTATATATTCATAAACACTTATTCTATATAGCTTTTTGAGTCATTGTGGTTCAACTTTGTACCATAATATATTTACATCGTGCCGTATCGAAGAAATAGTGAAAATGTAGATAAACAAAGGGATTTATGGAGAATTGCTTTGCATCGTGACTTCAATCGTAGGTATCGAGAAATAATGGGCAAAAAAGCTTGATGCATCAAGGGATATTTAAGTTTTTATTAATTAAATTTCGAAAAACTAAAATTCGAAAAATGCTTTATTTATCTATACTTTTAAACACAGCAAACACCTATCGTGAATCGTAACAAGAATCGCGGAGTGGAAGTGTTATAATTGTCGTTTTGATATTATCAATATGCACATAATTACACACTCTATCACGCTTACACACCTGAACCCTAAGACAATTTGTCTCAAGGTTGAATCATACACACAGATCACTTACAGTCATTTCTTCTACTGTCTTCTGCTCACCAGTTGATGGAACAGTATGTTCCTGTTCAACAAACTCTAGGCGATCAATGGATTCAGGCAGAGAGAGCATTTCAAATAATTTGCTTGTTTGTAACGATGTCGTTACATTTCCGAACTGTTCGTACACTTGAATAAATCTATGAGCTTGCATCCTACTGAAATCAACGTGTTTAGAGAGCCACTTTTCCCACTCGCCATGCACCAAGTCATTCTCTTTCACATGCTTCAATCGTCGTCCAATCTCAAACACTGATTGACCAGCTATTTGCTTGTAGCTCGGTTTAACCTAGTTTTGTTCCTCATATATTGGCCGGATATTCTCCCGTACCATAGTGGTACTCAATTCCATTTTACCTTCGAGCCTTCTAAGCTTAACTTAGTAGCCTAATACTGAAATTGATTAAGCATTAAAATGGAAGCAACTAACATGATAAGAGGATAGAAAATTGGTGAGCAAAATTATTTTGGTCACCACTAAGTTAAACTTAGAACTCAACTTTGATGAGACGTGTAGGGAGGATGAAATTTCGTCCCCTCTGATTTAATACTGACATCATTTCAGTATTAAGCTGCCATAGTGACACCAAGTGACACCCCAAAGTTGAGCGCAATGTCCAATAGTTTTACGCACCGTACAACGGTTTAATTCTATGTTAAACTCAGTCATATCAAGGGTTTCTTCATCTTGAGGAAAGCCAATTCACCTCTCAACAAAATACCTATTGGTCATATACCATGCTTTCCCTTTCACTGTATCAACCATCCCCTTCTTACTGTCCAGAAACACAATATCACCACACTCTCTACATCCCCACTTGTTCCTTCTATATGTTGACTCATCTATAAAGGAAGCTCCACACTTACACTCTACCTGAATCAACACCTTATGTTGGCTGTATTCGTCTGCTAACTGTTCATTGTCCTTACTTGTTGCTGGTTGTTGCTGTATTGCTGTTACATATTCCCTCTGCTCAGAAAATTCATTATGTACCTTAAAATCTGCTACAAGCTCAGGATTCAATCCAAAGTATTCTTTACCAACTGTGGTTACATATTTACTGCCTACACGATAAGATTCTATCCAGT
>RCUE01000313.1_pt1 | contig 14285 bp, 15 predicted proteins | sample 2166111 | NCBI WGS metagenome assembly RCUE01 (sample SAMN09930795, study PRJNA488358) | compost metagenome | feature: garden; material: soil; isolation source: compost soil in phenylacetonitrile-enriched culture | place: Germany: Experimental Botanical Garden Goettingen | collected 2016-01-27 | reverse complement strand
CTGACTTTGGCACCCATTATAAACTGCTGATCAATGAGGTTACTGCATTTGAACCAACAGTTCCTGCTCCAAAACTTCCAGTGGCTCGTGTACTGTGGAACGTGAAGCCAAACTTTCAAGATGGAGTTAAAGCATGGATTGAGAACGGTGGCGGTCACCATACCGTGGTTTCCTTGAATCTAACCACAGACCAAATTGTTACTTATGCAAAACTGGTTAACCTGGAATACGTAATAATTAAATAATTATAGTTCATCGATGAAAGCATTGGGTCAGTCCTCAAGACCCAATGCTTTTTTATTGCTCGTCAGAGGATTTTTAATTCATAAGGACGTGATACTATGACGAATTTACCAGCTACGAAAACGAAATTGGTTATCGTTGAAGGCAACCTAGTGTCCGTGAGGCGATTGAGCGAGTGAAAACGATGAGGTCTCCAGAGTGGCTGGATTTTGTGATTTGGTACCATACAGAGCAGGATTATGGAAAGAATAAGGGGCTGCACGGGTACGAAGGATATATTCAGTTCCTTGAGTATCGACGAGAGCTAGAATTGCACATTATTGAGCAACTTCCTTTTCAATCCTTTATACTGGATAACTCCGATTATGATTGGGGGAATCAACCACAGACCGTTTCAAACATCATGATGAAGTATTTATAATTACGGGAAACGATCGTTTAATTAGAGAGGGCCATCCTATAAGGGATGGCTCTAAACTTGCTATAGGTTTTTCACAACTTCAATCGAACAAAGTAACCATTTGCAGCAATACCGGCACTTATATATAGAATTTGCATACAGAGGAGGTGCAAGAGGTGCAGTGTTGGATTGAGGAAGCTCGGCTAGGAGATCAAAATGCTTGGAAGCAGATCGTGCAGCATTTCAGTGGGATGGCTTTTTCAGTAGCATATACGAGGTTGGGGGACTGGAGTCTGGTAGAGGATACAGTTCAGGAGGCGTTCGCTGAGGCTTTTGCCAATCTCCATAAATTACAGGAAGCAGAGGCGTTCCCTGGATGGTTCAAGATCATTGTCGAACGTCAATGTCATCGTCTTTTGCGCCGGAAGAGGCCCACGATGATGCCGTTGGCCGAAACTATAGTAATGGATGTGGAGAAATATGAAGTGGAACTCATCGCAGAGAGAAGGGAATGGCATCAAAAGCTTCATCAATCCGTCGAGGGTTTATCTGACAAGTTAAAACTGGCGGTTCAGCTGTACTATTTTCAAGGGTACTCAATCGGTGAAATATCAAGCTATCTAAGCGTATCTCCATCTGTGCTGAAAAAACGGTTGTTTGATGCCCGCAATAAGCTGAGAGCTTCACTACTTGTCACCGACTTTGTATCCATGTTTAACGATATTTATGAAGGAGGAGAGTCGGTGCTACATATAGTTAACGGAGATCATGTCGGTGACAAGCTGAGGAAAGGGACCATTCGTGGGGATATCTTGGTCTGGAGAGAAGTGTATCCGGTAGGTCCGGTTTCCCTTGAAATGAGCGAGCACTCATCGAGAGCAGCTAGAGTGGAATATTTAGAGAAAACTCTCGGTATCCCAGGGGAAGACTATGTGTCCAATTGCAAGACTCAGGAGCAGGTTCTGCATAACTTTCATAAGTATGACGAAGTCGTGCTATGGTTCGAGCACGATTTGTTCGACCAGCTGATGCTAAGCTACTTGTTGCACTGGTTTTCGACGCAGACCCTAGGTCAAACCAAACTGAGCTTGCTGTGTATCGGCAACTACCCCGGTATTGATCCGTTTAGGGGCTTAGGACAGCTTACAACGAAGCAGTTAGAAAAATTGTCAGGCACGTGGCAGCAGATCGGTCAGCAGGAGCTTGAGACGGGCAAAGGAATCTGGGAAACATATGCTTCCCCGGATATAACGCGGCATGTTGACATTTTACGTGAAGATACATCTGCCCTGCCTTTTGCTCATGCGGCACTTGAACTGCACCTATCTCGTCTACCTTCCACCATGAATGGGCTGGGCATCGTAGAGCAGACAACCCTGGAACTCGTCCAGCAAGGAGTGAACTCTCCACAAGAGCTGTTTAAGCAGATCGGGAACCGAATGAGTGGTCTAGGAATGGGTGATTTGGAGTTTTGGTATCGTTTAAGGAATATGTCGGAACAACCACATGCACTATTAGAGATTCAAGGGCCCCACTCATTTCCTGATCATCAAAAGAAATTAACGTCTTCCTTTGACCAATGTGTTATTGCCTTAACGAAGGTAGGGAGGAATGCAGCGGCGGGAGCACATGACTGGGTGAAGATGAAGGGAATAGACGAGTGGTATGGCGGCTTGTGGCTGCAAGGTGATTTGGCATGGCGCTGGGATTCAGAGAGAAACCAGTTGGTGTATACGGAACCGTATCATAAATGACAACAAGTTCTGGATGTAGGGCGGGCTTAGTTCATATCAAAAGCCCGGTCACATCCTGATACCCCATACTAACCAACAATTCATTACCATTTAGCTCATGCACTTTCTTCACTGTCACATCTAACTTCATACCAAGTATATACTGCAACACTTCAGCAACATACTTAGGTTGGTTAAGATTAATAGAATATTGTTTACCCTCTTTCATCACCCGTAATCCCTCATTCAAAGGGCTACCAGTGACAATTGTATCTTTAGTAGTAAACAGAATTATAAATTTTATATCTTTATTTTCAGAAATAATAGTCAACTTGGATCTACAGTAAATATCTCTGACCGTTGTATAATTCCACAAATACGTATTTCCACTAACTACTATTCTCCTCATAGCACTCTAGTCTCCATTCCTACAAGGATGGCAGAATCATTGCGGATTCCGCTTCTTTAGCATTTCAGTCCGAAAGCCGTTCTTACCTGACAAAAAGAAAATGTTTCAAAAATAGTCCAGGTCATGGGGTATCTTCGCCACCTGTCCCTTATTTTACTTGATTTCTACGCATTGTACAGTTGGCGTACAGGCTCTAGATGAATCACGTGTTAATTCTTGAAATCCTACATAACAATTCCTGGTTATTCATATACATAAACTGTTGATTTAATTATTGGGAAGTTGTAATCCACGGGATTAACAAAATCAGCTATGTTTCTTATAAAAAACTGAGTTCAATTCTTATTTTCGCGAAGAAAATTCTCACTTTTTAGCAGAAATGATTTATAATTATCAGATAAAAGTAGATATAATTTTTAAATGATTATATTTAAGTTATAATGGAGATAGAAAAGGTATGTTCCTGAGTGGAGCCTTGCTTCTTGAGTCAGTTAAGCAGGAGGGCCTGCTCTTTTTTGCAAATATAAGAGATAAGGAAGGTTTTTATGAATAGCATTCAGAAAAATACAGACGTTATCTTAATTGGTGCCGGAGTCATGAGCGCGACTCTGGGATCATTGCTAAAAGAGTTAGCACCAGAATGGGAAATTAAAGTGTTTGAGAAACTCGCAAACGCAGGAGAAGAAAGCTCTAACGAATGGAATAATGCAGGTACAGGCCATGCTGCACTGTGCGAACTGAACTATACATCCGAAAAAGCTGATGGATCTATAGATATTCGTAAAGCTGTAGACATTAATGAGCAGTTTCAGCTTTCAAGACAGTTTTGGTCTTTTCTTGTAAACAGCCATTTGATTCGTAATCCTCAGGACTTTATCAAGCCAATACCTCATATGAGTTTGGTAACAGGAGAGAAAAATGTATCTTTTTTGAAAAAAAGGTTTAAAGCGCTTTCAACTATTTCTCTATTTCAAGGCATGGAATTTTCCGACGACCCTGAAAAGCTGAAGGAATGGATTCCGCTAATTATGGAAGGCCGTACATTGAATGAACCAATCGCGGCAACCAAAATCGACTCTGGAACAGATGTCAACTTTGGTGCTTTAACACGCATGTTGTTTGAGCATTTAAAAAGTAAAAACGTTGAGATCAATTACAAGCATAGTGTAAAGGATATTAAACGTGCGAGCGACGGCTCGTGGAAAGTCAAAGTCCATAATCTGGATAACGGTAAAATCGAATACCATACTGCCAAATTTGTCTTTATCGGTGGTGGGGGTGGAAGTCTACCTTTGCTACAAAGAACCGGTATTCCTGAGTCCAAATATATCGGGGGATTCCCGGTAAGTGGACTATTTATGGTATGTAACAATCCTAAGGTTGTCGCCCAGCATCATGCGAAAGTATACGGTAAAGCTAAGGTTGGTGCTCCTCCCATGTCTGTTCCGCATCTGGATACAAGATATATCGGTAACCAAAAAGCACTGCTATTTGGACCGTTTGCCGGCTTCTCACCGAAGTTCTTGAAAACGGGCTCAAATTTGGATTTGATCGGATCTGTAAAACCCAATAATCTCATCACGATGTTGGCGGCAGGCGCAAAAGAGATGGCATTGACCAAATACCTGATTCAGCAAGTGATGTTATCGAATGAAAAGCGTCTGGAAGAATTACGCGAGTTTATTCCGAACGCCAAAATCGAGGACTGGGGGATCGTGGTAGCAGGCCAACGTGTGCAGGTGATCAAAGATACGGAGGGCGGTAAAGGAACTCTTCAATTTGGTACGGAAGTGGTTAGTTCCGCTGACGGCTCGGTGGCTGCATTGCTTGGAGCTTCTCCGGGTGCCTCTACTGCTGTTCACGTTATGCTAGAGGTATTAGAGAAATGCTTCCCACAGCATATGGAAGAGTGGGAACCAAAAATAAAAGAGATGATTCCTTCTTATGGGTTGTCGCTAGCGGAGAACCCAGAGCTTTACCAAGAGATCCATAATACTACAACAGAGACACTGGGTCTGGGCGAAAAAGAACCGCTGCATCGTTAATTTTTACATGGCTAGTAAATTCGATCATCCAAATATTTTTAATAAAATACACAGTAATCTTACGATACGTATTCAAGTCGTATAAGCGACAACGCCAAGCGGTGGGAAGCTCCCCACCGCTAAAATGATTGTTTACGAGTGCAAAACTTTGTAATGCTTCTGTGTTTATCGGTGTCTTTTATAGTGACTGCAGTAATTATGGAACGAGTTATAAAGGGAAAAACAAGTAATTCTTTACCGATCGTTCCCAATATGTTAGGATAAAGCCAGACAGAGAAGAAAAACATATGCGATGACCAATGTAGAACGATCGTTTCCAAAAGGTCATGCAAATTAATCCAAAGATATTCTAAATGGTCAGGGGGTAGATACAATGGCCAGGAGCAAAGAATTTGAAGAAAACGTTGTTCTAGATAAGGCGATGAAGCTGTTCTGGGAGCAAGGGTATGAGAAAACCTCGATGAATGATCTTGTCGAACATATGGGGATTCATCGAAGAAGTATCTATGATACCTTTACCGACAAGCATACCTTGTTCCTCAAAGTGATGGACCGATTCGGAGAGCGTATTAACAGTAGGTGGGCAGCAGGCATCAAGCAATCTCGGACGGCTAAGCAGGCACTTCAGTTCATTTTTGACTTCATCATTAACGGTGAAGAGGACGTACCTCCCGGCTGCATGTTCGTGAATTCGGCTGTCGAATTAGCGATACGGGATGAGGAGATTGATGCGGTAGCGACAAAGGCCTTTGCAAAATCGGAGGAACTGCTTGCAGAAATCGTAACGTGGGGACAGCAAAACGGCGAATTTACACAGCAATACGAAGCGAAGGAATTGGCTGAGTATCTGCAAAATGCCTTAACGGGACTAAGGGTTATGGTGCGGACTTCTGTTCCGAAAGAAAAGCTGCAACGGATAGCCGAGTTAAACCTACGCATTTTAGAGACATAGACGTAACCGAAAACAAATTTTTTTCATGGTTTTAGAACGATCGTTCTCATAAACTTTGAAATAACAAAGGAGAGTTAGTATGAAAACATTAATCATCGTTGCCCACCCGGATTTGCAAAGCTCCCGAGTTAATCGGGCCTGGACGGAAACCATGAGACAGCAGCCTGAAACGACCGTACATGTGTTGTATGAAGCCTATCCTGATCAGAAGATTGATATCACCCATGAACAAGCTTTGCTGGACAGCCATGATCGAATCATTTTCCAGTATCCGCTCTATTGGTATAGTACGCCGCCTTTGTTGAAGCAGTGGTTCGATGAAGTGTTGGCATTTGGCTGGGCTTTTGGACCCGGCGGGGAGCACTTGAAAGGCAAGGAAATCGGCATCGCCATCTCGACGGCAGGAACTGCAGCCTCGTATCAGCCCGGCGGCTACAACCTGTTCACGATTCGGGACATCGCGAAGCCAATGGAGGCGCTGGCCAACTATGTGAGCGCCCACTATCTGCCGCCTTTTGCTATCCATAATGCGAACCATGTGACGGATGAGCAGATTACCGCGAGCCAGGCTGCATATGTCCAGCATCTGGCGACCGTGCGTCATGTCCAAACATCTGATTTGATCACAATCAATAAATAAAAAACGAGGAGGAAATGAAACATGACAAGCAAAATCGCGTTAATTACCGGAGCAAGCAAAGGGATCGGACTGGAGGTTGCTAGACAACTGGGGCAGCAAGGTATAACGGTATTAGTCGCTGCACGTACCAAAACAGCAGCAGATGAAGCAGCCGCCGGGTTGTTGCAAGAAGGCATTCAGGCAGTCGGCGTGAAGCTCGAGGTGACGAATTCTGCACATATCGCAGAATTGGCCCAATTCATCGAAGATACTTACGGACGGCTGGACATATTGGTCAACAATGCGGGCATTTTGGCAGAAAAAGCGGGTTATGACGGGGATGCTTTCAGAGATACTTTTGAGGTGAACACGTTCGCACCCTATTTGATTACAGAAGCACTGTTGCCGTTACTGCTAAAGAGCAAAGCAGGCAGAATCGTCAACCAAAGTAGCGCTATAGGCTCGATTCAATTTCAGTTGACCAATGAACGGGTGCAGCGGCTTGCTACCCCGGCTTATGCGGCATCTAAAGCAGCTTTGAATATGCTGACGGCCTACTGGGCGCAAAAAAATAGCGGGACACATCTGAAGGTCAATTCCGTACACCCCGGCTTAGTCAAAACGCAAATGGGTGGGGAAAAGGCGGAGCTGTCGGTGGAGGATGGAGCAAAAACGGCGATCCGACTGGCAACCCTGCCGGAAGAGGGTCCAACAGGCGGATTCTATTACATGGATGATCAGCTTCCGTGGTAAAGCTTTATTTATTGAAAGAAAAAGATTTATATGACATCGTAACAGCAATTATCAATTCGTGTATGGTGAGTGCAGACTGATTGGTCATACCGAAAGATTTGCTCTAGAATTATAATTAATGGGAGGTTTCAGGAATTACGAGAACAAAACGATATCCTTTAAGGAGGCTATTTTGGAAACTTTCATTTACATGGTGAGACATGGTGAGTCACCAAAGACGGAAGGAAATGAAAGAACAAGAGGTTTAACGGATAAAGGTAAATCAGATGCTTATCGAATAACTGAATTATTGAAGGGAGAGGGGATCGAGGTTTTCGTTTCAAGTCCATATCAACGAGCAATTCTCACCATTCAAGAGCTGGCTCGGCGTTCAGGACAAGAAGTTTTGGTATTCGAAGATCTTAAAGAAAGGATCTTTTTGAATGAAGACCACCGAATGCCCGATGCGGAATTATTTCCTTTGTTAGATAAGTCATTTTCTGATCCAAACTTTGCTTTACAGGGAGGAGAGTCTAATACGGTTTGTCAGAACCGAAGTATAGCAGTTCTAAAAGAATTGTTAAAAATCTATCGAGGACAGAAAGTTGCATTAGGCACTCATGGGGCTGTAATGGCTTTAATGATGGGGTATTATGACAAGCAGTACGACTTGAAATTTCTACTACACACATCCAAACCAGATGTATACAGAATGAAGTTCAACGGTCAGGAGTTAATAGAAGTTAAAAGATTGTGGTATACGCCGTAATGTTACGGGAGAAATAGGTACGAAAACGTTGCTCAAAGAGAGACCGTCCTTAGTACAGGATAGTCTCTCTTCAAAACCTTTCTGTAACATCTATTGCAATGAAGCATTAAGCAAATCCTCAGCTATTTTAACCAAATCATCTTTGGTCAGCGGGCTGTCCTGGTTATCGGATATGTTGTAGTGTAAATGTCTTTTTTCATCGAGCCATCCCAGTCGGTTTTTTCCTGCTTCCAAGGGCCTGCTTGCTTCACTTGCCCTGATGTAATAGACCTTGGTTCCTTTGATTGTCAATTGCTCAGCCGAATCCTGTTCATTTTGCATGATGGTTGTCTTTGTGACTTCAGGAGTGTATTTGGTGACGGTAATGTTTACATAGTCGTTTCCTCTCGCATACCGGGCAAAGGAGGTGTCTGACTTGTCCCAGCTCAGCTTTTGAATAAACAGATGTTCACCCTCCGGTGCAGCTTTGGCCTGTTGCATCAGTTTATCGGTTAAAGCTCGATATTCCTTTTTATCCATCATCCTAGGATATGCAGCGCCTGGATAGACGTATCCGAATTCAAACTGATAGCCATCCGGTAGATGAGTGGGGTTGCTGAATAATGGAGCCTCAGTTCGCTTGATTTCATCTTGTAAGCTGTTGAAACTTGAAAGTTCAGCTGGCTTGTACGCAAACAGGGCCGGATTAGATAGGTTGTTCTGATTCATAGAATCATCCTTGACGTAATAGGCGGCATACTCTCCGGGCTGCAAGCGATCTTTCACTTTTTCGTTCCACTGTGCGTAGGTGGAGGTATACGTTTTCGAGGCGTCCGTTTCGGCAGGTGTTTTGGCGGTATTTAATACAACGTCGCCCTTACTGTTGCGGAATTCAAGATATTGTGAAGCTGCGTATCCGGTCACAGAGGCACCTACAACAAAAAGCAAAATCATGATAGGGACGGTGATACGAGGCTGGAAATGGATTTTTCCTATATTCCCCTTTTTGGGCGTCGCCTTTTGGTAGACCTGTTCCATCACTTTGTCAGAGACGTCAAAAGCCTGGATTTTTAAGGTATTCTCTGGCTCGGTTAGCTTGTCCATGTTTTTGAATCCCCTGTCTTGCAGATCGGTGTATTTCAGGCTTTGTTTTTGAGTTCTGTCTTGTAACTCACGCATTTGTGATCCTCCTTTAGGGGCTCCATTATTTTTTTGAGCTTTGTTTTTGTTCTGCCGTATTTTTTCTTGATAGCTTCCTCGCTTTTGTTCATGATTTCCCCGATTTCTCCAAACGTTCTCTCTTCAAAAATGCGCAGCACCAGCAGGTTACGCTCCTCCGCGCTCAGTTGGTCCAACGCCCGGCTCAGCGGTTCACTGAAAAGCTGACGTTCCATAATCTGCGCTGCACTGTCTGAAGTCATGTTAGTTGAGGTGAACAGGCTAAGTTTAAATTTGCGCTGTAGATTCTTCCTGCGAATCAGGTTCAGGCAGTGATGATAGGCCATTTTATACAGCCAGGAGGAGAAGCCCACTGTCGGCTTGTATCTGCTAATTTTCTCAAAAGCATTGACGAAAATATCCTGCACAGCCTCTTCTGCCTCCTGCTCACTTCCTAATAGCCTCCAGCAGTACACAAAAATCTGACGCTGATACTCCTTTACAATGTAGGCACCCCCTCTGATCAAAAAGAAAATTATATCTGTATAACAAACGAAGATGACCGAAAGGGACACTTTGTCTAAAATTTTTTTAAGTGTTCTATCAACTCTCTAAGAGAATACGATAAAGCAGAACAATTATCACCCACGTGGTTAGTTTTATAGAGTTAAAGGTATATTGTGGAAGTGAGGGGATGGTAAAATGAAATTAAGATATTCCAGTAATAGTAGGCCCATCTCGTAAATAAATAGGAGAGGACACAGTTTCTAATGAATGAAAATGCTAAGAAATATAATTTTGATAATGTGATGCTTTACCTTCATGATCAAATGAAGCTGCTACCTAACTTAGAATCAAAATATATTGGATTAACCATGCCATTTCCTCGACAAGCTGCGCTACGAAGTAGGATTATTGAAAGTATTGAGACATTGAAAGCATACGATGAGGACGTTTGTATTGCTGTTCATTTTAATCAATCTGATGCTGGGACTATTGAATATAAGAAAATAGTTTTTATAGGAACGGATTACTTGCATCTAAAGAAAATCGCTGATTTTATGAAAAGACAAGACATTAAACTGGATATCAAAGACACCTGTATACTCTATAGAGAATGTACTACTGACTTGAATATAAATTTAAAAGGCAATCATTCCAGAATAACAAGTTTAAATGACTTATTTGCAGGAGTTGAAATTCATATTGATCATTTAGAGGCTGGAATGGGATATCAATATGAAAATAAACAAGTGAAAGAAGATATTATTCATTATTGCTGTCATAAAGACGATGAGGAAGGTAAGGAGCTTGGATACCAATTATTTGTAAAATCGTTGGATTACTTCTCCAAGAAATTATTAGCTGAAGGTTTTGTATTAGGGTATCCTGCTGTAGATTCAAAAATTAAAATAATGAAGGCCTCTTGTTCAATGTGTTTTTATCGAGATTATTATTACATTAATGGAGCACATGTATCGCTCGAAACCGCTATGCTTGAGGCAGATTGGCAAATATGCGAACCATTGATGCAGGTCCATATGACCTGTAACAAGCTATATTTTAAAGGAAATTCCTTTTTTAGTGGGGTAGAAAATCTATGTATACTCGACGAGGACGAAGATAATTGTAAATTATCATTTAAATCTATACTTTCCACAATCATTGATATTTTAAAAGAGATGTATAACCAAAAAAAAGATGTTTCGGACTTCCATATGGAATTGGACAGCTATGTGCCAGTTGAAGATGTTACTCAGTTAAAAGAGAAATTCAAAGTGATTTATAATATCGATAAATGGAAAGATGAATTAGAGGAGCAAGAGATGAACTCGGCCATCCCGCCTGTATAGCTTACGAAAGCCATCGGCCGTACTGAACGGGATTGCCTCACTCTTTTTTATACAGCGTACCTTCTACTTATGACCTTTGCGTACCTTTAAAAGCTTGCCCTTTACGGTAGTATTCTTCATAATCTCAAGCACCAGTGGGCCCTTGCCATTCAGAATCTCAACATCTGTCACATTATCCAGAATCGTAATGATCCCGATATCATCTGCCGTTACCCCATCCAGCTTAGCGATGGTGCCCACAAAGTCGACAGCTCTAAGTTTTTTCTTCTTACCGCCATTAAAATTGAGCTTCATAATTTGTTGGTTTAATTGCTCGCGTTTGTCGTTTTTGAGTGCAGTTTTTACATGTAGTTTCCGCTCAAAATCTTCTCTGTGAAGATCAACGGCCTCTTCTGAGGGGGCCTTTACTTGCGGAATTGCAAATCCAATGTATGCTTCGATATCAGCTAATCGTTTGCTATCTTTAGGAGTGATTAGAGTAATGGCTTTCCCTGTTTTGCCAGCACGTCCTGTACGTCCTGTACGATGAACATAGCTTTCTTTTTCAAGGGGAATATCGTAGTTGATGACATGGGTGATATTCGTGATATCAATCCCTCTGGCGGCTACATCAGTTGCGATCAAGTAACGGAATTGTCCCCTTCTGAATGCGTTCATTACCTCAAATCGCTCATCTTGCTCCATGCCGCCATGGATGCGATCACATGGATATTCGAGGTCAGCCAATGCTCTGAATAGTGTATCTACATGCTCCTGCGTACGACAGAAAATGATGCAGCTGTCAGGGTTCTCAACAATGAGCAGATCCTGTAGCAGAGCCAGCTTGTCCGCCTCCCGCACCTGAATAAGAGAGTGATCAATCGTGGCTGTGGTTACACCTGTCGCCTTGATCTCAATTTCCACAGGATCGTTCATATATTTACGTGACAGTTTGGCTACATCTTCGGGAAAAGTAGCGGAAAATAACATCGTAACTCGGTCATTAGGCAGTGCCTGAATAATCGACTGAACCTGCTCGATAAAGCCCATATTCAGCATCTCGTCAGCTTCATCAATCACGAGATAGGCAATTCGATTTAAGGATAGTGTGCCTCGTTCAATATGATCTAGTACACGTCCGGGCGTACCTACAGCCACATGTGTTCTTTGTTTTAGCTCGGCCTTTTGTATATGAAAAGGATGTTTCCCATAAAGAGCCGTTGCTTTTATCCGCTTAAAGCGTCCGATATTCGTGATGTCTTCAGTAACCTGTAATGCGAGTTCACGGGTTGGTGTCAGAATTAAAGCTTGGGGTTTATTCTCATTCCAATCTACTAGCTCACACAGTGGAATACCATATGCTGCTGTTTTGCCGCTGCCTGTTTGCGATTTGGCCACAAGATCCTTCTTCTCAAGCGCAACGGGAATAACCTCCGTTTGAATTTCTGTTGGCGTCTCATAGCCCAGGCTATCCAGAGCCCTCACAATTTCTTCACTTAATGGGTAATCTGCAAAATGCTTTTGACTCATTCTCAACCTCTTCTGCGCTGTATTTAAGTACCATTACATATATCATGTCATCGTGTATCGAACTTATACTCAACCAGTATACTCTATTCCAGCTACACTCTAATACATATCAGCGATTAACTTGCTGTTTTCCAGTAAGGCAACTATACTTTTTCTGAGACGAAAAAACACAGTCTGGTTGGTAGTCCAGGCGCATGGAAGACTCTATAATTGCAAGAGTGCCATGTCAGTAACCTTCCCCCCTCGGGATGTCCATCGTTTCGATTTAAAATGAGGGGGATTCAAATGAAGCTTACGATTTATCATGATGGACAGTATTGGGTTGGAGTCGTGGAGGAGCAGGACCAGGGGAAATTGAAGGCAGCTAGGTACATTTTTGGGACAGAGCCTAAAGACGAAGAAATTCTCCATTTTATCCGTGAGGAAATGTGGGAACTTGTTAGTCGGCTTTCACAAGAGGTGGCTATAAAGTGGTCTGAAACGAAGAAGGTCAATCCGAAGCGGCTAGCAAGGCAGGCAGCGTATGAATTAAGGCGGAAGGGAGTCTCTTCCAACGCACAAGAGGCTTTAAAGTTAGAGTATGAGAAGCGCAAGTTGGAGAAACGTACCTACTCTAAACAGCAAAGGGAATCTATGAAGGCACGGATAAGGGAATTAAAGGAGAAAAAAGCGAAGGAAAAACATCGCGGACATTAATAAAACCTCCATCCTTATCCGCAATTGTAACGCATGTTTTATCTCGGCATATGTGAAAACATGTGTTACACACAAAGGGCACCCGACTGGGTGCCCTTTAAACTGTCGTATAGAGATTGGTATCCGCTAAAATGAATGACTCCAAATTACTTAAGCAGTGTCAGTGTTACTTCTATTGTATTATCAATAAATGATCGCTCTGGACGAGACTTTATCATGACGGTCAGACCAATTAACGATACAACTAATGCCTGTGATACAGCCTTCGCATCTAGTCCGATCTCAAGCTCACCTGATTGTGTCCCTCGTTCAATGGTTTCTTGAAAAATGACTGCCAGGTACATTTGATGCTCCCTTGTAAGAATTTCAAACTTCTCATCATGGGGCGCAAGTTCAACCATTGTATTAATGCAAAAGCATCCCTTTCTAGGATTTTCCGCATACTCCTCTTCAACCACACCCTCAAAAAAAGTACGAAATGCTTCTTTTACAGATGGAATGCTTTGAAGTTTGGTTCGGATCAGAGAAGCACGGGACATCGTGTATTTGCGTAGCGCGGCTTCGAACAATTCTTTTTTGCCCCCAAAAGTGGAATATATACTGGGGCGTTGAATTTCCATTCTGGAAGTTAAATCACTTAATGAGGTGGCTTCATATCCCTTTTCCCAAAATATTTGCATAGCTGCATCTAAAACTTTCTCTTCGTCAAATTCGCGGATTCGTCCCATAACAATACCTCTCGTTACTCATGATTTTATTCTTAAAGGCTCCATGTATCTGATTATAATGTTCAGTGACATTCATTTGATTACCAATTGGTACGTTATTATCTTATAATTAGTCCTTAAAATTGTCAAATGAAGGTTGGTCTTTCCCGAAAAGAGGAGGTGAATATGAAAGAATAATCAAAGTGGATTTACTATGATTGTTGACAGTATTCTTTTTTGTGAGTTATATTTACTGGGGAAAATAACATACCGGTTGGTATGATATTTTATTGTTATTCAATTGGCACACAAAGAAAGCTATTAGAACGGGAGAGATAGACCATGGAGATAGGTATTACCTCGTTTGTAGAGACAAAGCCTGATGTTCAGACAGGCGAAGTGATAAGTCACGCACAGCGGTTGCGTGAAGTTGTCGAGGAAATTATCCTTGCTGATCAAGTGGGACTTGATGTGTTTGGTG
>RCUE01000311.1_pt1 | contig 14350 bp, 16 predicted proteins | sample 2166111 | NCBI WGS metagenome assembly RCUE01 (sample SAMN09930795, study PRJNA488358) | compost metagenome | feature: garden; material: soil; isolation source: compost soil in phenylacetonitrile-enriched culture | place: Germany: Experimental Botanical Garden Goettingen | collected 2016-01-27 | reverse complement strand
GGATCGTTAAAAAGAATTGTGCCCCATAGCTCCATAGGAGTGGTGGGGTGTTTGTTCGTTGAGACAGTAGAGTTGCTCATATTCCCTTGCCCCTCTTTGGTGATCATCTAATGTAATGCAGATACGTCTGGATAAACAAGCAAAGATGTGAATATCTGGTGACTTCAGTGCCGTATTTTGTCCGTTACGGCGCGTTCTCCCTTATAATGATTTAAAACGGACAAGGAGATGAACTCCAGATGAAAAAAGGAATCTTGGTCGCATCAGGGTTGGTTGTTGCGGCATTGGGGACATACCTGATTGCAGGAAATATGCAGAAAGAAGGAGCGGACAAGCTTGGGACAACAGATATCAAGCAGTTGGTGCATGATTTCAGCGCAGGCAAGGCAACAGGTCAATCTGCTTCCATTAATTCCAGTCAGTTAATTGTTAATGGAGACAATACACAACCCATAACTTATGATTTGCCTGACAACGAGTTTTTTGTTTCGATAGCGCCATATGTAGACCAGACACACCCTTGTGCAACTCATAGTCTAACAGGCTGTCAAGGGGAAATAAAAAGTGGAGAGTTCAATGTGACCGTTCACGACTCCGAAGGGAATGTCATTATGGAGAATGCTGCCATGAAATCACAACCCAATGGTTTTATTGATCTATGGCTACCGAGGGATAAAACCTACCGCATTAGCGTGAATCATGAAGGTAAAACGGCTGAAACTGAATTCTCTACATATGAGAAAAACGATACGTGTATCACAACGATGCAGCTAGGCTAATGATAGAGAATAATGGGGTTGAGCTTACTGATCGCTCGTACACTTTAAGTCCACATAACCCTGCGTTCATACATAGCTTTTAGTAAAGAGCCTACGTCTGACGGAGGCTCTTTGTGCTGCCCTAATCTTTTGCTGGAGTTGCGGAACAGGTTAGGTGGGAATCTATGAGGAATCAGATAGCGAAACTTTAAATTGTATATACTAAAAACCTATTGAAATAGCTGCAAACTTCCGACATATTATCTAAGAGCTTTTCGCTCAATATTCCTCGGGGAGATGGCAGCATGTCACAAAATATGAAGAAGCGCGTATCCAGATCATCCAGCATCGCGAACACATTGGCCATGGTCTTGTTAGTTATTATCGTTGTCGTCTTTGCAATCTTGGGGACGTTCATGTTTGCAAGCACGCGAAGCATACTTGTCAAGCAGCAAGAGGCCATGCTCCAGACCAAGACGCAGGCCATCGTTAGTCAATTCGATGCGTTGTTTAAGGAAAAGGGCTCACTTGTCAAACAAATGGCAACAAATAATCTTTTTCGGCAGTATATAGAGACCACCGAATCAGCTGAAACGGTAAAAACTTCCCTACACGCTGCGGAAACCGAAGCGACTCTGGCAGCAATTGTAAAAGCAGAGCCATCATTTGCTGATGCTTGGATTGCGGGAATAGCTGGTAAAGGCTTCTTTCTACAAAATGATGGTGCTGTTTCCAAGCCGGATTTCGATATCAATACACGCCCATACTTCAAGCCAGCTGTTGAAGCAGACGGTTTATACTACTCAGAACCCTATAAGGACGTCAATACGGGGAATGTGGTCATGGGCATTTTCTATCCGATCAAGGATAGCGGTAACCAATTAATCGGATTTGCTGCTGTCGATATTGCTTTCAAAGACATCCCTGCCGTTATGCAAAGCTATTCGCTTGGAAGCACAGGCTATTCAATTCTTGCATCCAAAACAGGTGATATTTTGTATCACCCCGATCAAAATAAAGTGCTGAAAGAAAAGATTAACGAAAGCACAGGTGATCTTGGGGAGATCGGAAAGAAGATGATTGCTGGTGAGTCCGGAGTACAGCTCATTAATGATAATGGGGAACGTCGTTATATCGGGTATGCAACCAGTAAAGACACGGGGTGGTCCGTAGGTGTAACTATTTCTGAACAAGAGGCGCTCGCAGAATTAAAAGCCTTTACCTGGATTACGATTGGCGGTTTTGCCGCAGCCACCATTCTGCTGGTTGTGATTTGTTATATAACGCTCCGTTACTTGTTGAGATCCATTCCGAAATTGCTCGCCAAAATCAAGCTGATTGAAAATGGAGATTTGACCGTTCCGTTTGATACGCATTCCAACAACGAAATCGGGCAAATTTCTCAAGGAATTTACAATATGGTTCAAAAAATTCAAGGCATGCTCCAAATGGTGGGTGGCTCAGCTCAAGTCTTGAATCAGTCTTCAAATGATTTGCAATCCATTTCTTCCAGAACCGCGATCACCATGAACGATACGGCGACAGCAATTAATGAGATTGCCAATGCAACGAACTACCAATCCATCGAAACGGATAACATTTTACAAAAAACCGGAGCCTTATCCGGCCAAATTGACGAAATTGCCAATGATACGAAAGCCATTGAATCGATGGTGCAAACCTCTGCCGAACAAAGCGGACAAGGGCTTGCAGTAGTAGATCAGCTTTCCAAATGGGCGGAAGAAAATCATAACTCCACACAAGCGATGTCGGCTATTATTCAGGATATCGATCTGAGCCGTCATGAGATTTCGGGGATCGTGGATACAGTCAACCAAATTGCAACACAGACGAATCTGCTGGCGCTTAATGCTTCTATAGAAGCTGCGCGTGCAGGAGAACAGGGCAAAGGGTTTGCTGTGGTTGCTGGAGAGGTTCGCAAGCTGGCTGAGCAGACAGCGCTGGCAACACAGGAAATCTACAAGAAGGTCCGTGTCATCGAAGAAAAAACCAGCGTATCGGTTGAGCATACCGTTCACGGTCTGAAAATCGCAGAAGAAAATGCGAGATCGGTGGAGGACACGAAGCAAGTGTTCTTTAGTATTAACAAGGATTTGGAAGATTTAAAATTGCGAATGATCCAGATCAGTACGAACACCTCCAAAGTCCACAAGCACAAAGATGAGATTTTGCAGGCGCTGGAGATTATCTCTTCTACCACCGAAGAGAACTCCGCTTCAACCGAAGAGGTTAGCGCCAGCACACAGGAACAATTGGAGAGCTTCGAACAGGTTGCTGAACTATCCAAACAATTAAACCAATTGTCCACTAAGCTGCAAGACGAATTAAAACAGTTTAAGGTTGAGTAGCAAATCGAGGCATGATTTTGACTAAATATACAGCAAAGCCCGCGTCCAGCGCGGGCTTTTTAGCGGCTTATCCTTGTTTTCTTAATAAAATAATCAGGCTATTCTTTTGTTTCTGCGGTGAGGTGACGGAAGAACTGGACAAGTAAAGGCAAGACACTTTATGATGATGAAAATTAGACTTAATGGATCAATAATTCAATCTGAAAGAATCAGGGACTTAAGATGAATATCCATCTTAAGTCCCTTTTTTTGTGTAAAATTAGATTTCCAATTTTTTGAACGGCTGATATACTAAGGAGGCAAGTGAGATGAAGATAAACCTACTTTATCGGGATGAAAAAACGATTGGCGTACGGTTGGACGGGTAAGCGAAGTGGTGAGGTTGCGTCTTGAAGACTGCGACCGTGAACGGAAAGTACTGAAAGTTCGTCAGGGAAAGGGCAGGAAGGATCGGCAAACGCTACTATCCGAAGCGGCTTTTGCGGTGGTCGAGCAGTATATAGAGGTGGAGCAGCCAGCAGACTGGCTGTTTCCAGGGCAGAGGGAAGGCCGCCACCTGACGGAACGTTCAGCGCAGAAAGTGTTTGAAAAAGCGCTGGCTGAAGCGGGCATTCGCAAACAGGTGAGTATCCATTCGCTAAGGCATTCCTTTGCGACCCACTTGCTGGAGAATGGGATTGATCTTCGCTATATTCAGGAACTGCTAGGGCATCAGAGTGTGCGAACGACGGAGCGGTATACACATGTGAGCAGGCGGGACATTGGGCGGATTCAAAGTCCGTTGGATCGGATGAGCGGGCAGGAGGATTGAAACGCAGAAAGTGCGGGAATCAGGAACAAAGTGCAGGATTCACGAAGTTCGTGAATATGACGAAGAGAACATTTTTTCTAAAGTTCGTAAATAAGATGTTATCAGAAATTAATGCAAATCTGAAATGCTCAAATATAAATATCTACTAAGAGAAGGTGCCTTCATGGACAAGAATTCATTAAATAGAAGAAGCATTATTGTTGACGGGGAAAATGGTGTCGGCAGCTCGGAAGACTTAAAAAAGAATGTTGTTCATAAAACAAACAGCCTATATTGGGATACCAAAGGCAATGACTTCTTAAAAGCAATCGTGCTCCCTTATTATGGAGCATTTATCTCAGAAGAAAATTGCCAGCTCTTTGGTGATATCTCAGGAAAAAAACTGCTGGAGATCGGCTGCGGAAATGGTCAATCCTTGCAATATCAAGGGGAACGAAACGCATCTGAACTATGGGCTGTGGATATTTCAGAAAGACAAATAGAAAAGGCAGCGCAACATTTGAAGTCATGTGGAATAGCAGCAAAATTGATATGTTCTCCCATGGAAGAAGAATGCGGCATCCCGACGGATTATTTTGACTATGTTTATTCAATTTATGCCATAGGTTGGACCACCGATCTTGAGGGTACCTTTCGACGAATATCTTCTTACCTTAAAAAAGACGGGCTATTTATTTTCAGTTGGTCTCACCCTATACACAGATGGGTTACTACAGAAAATGATAGGTTTGTAATTAATAAGAGTTACTTTAATGAAGGTTGGTATCCGGTGGCAGTTGATGAAGGTGAGCTATTGTTAGCGGACCGTATGCTGTCAACTTATGTAAACGCGCTTGCAAAAGCTGGGTTTGTAATTGAGCTAATGATTGAGGAATGTGATTATGAGTTTATGCAATTGCGGGATGATAACAGCGATATGGCAAAGAGAGCAAAAATGCTTCCAGTAACTTTTGTGATAAAGGCAAGAAAACTATAAGATATAAAAACAAAAGCGAAACTGATTCCAAGATTTTTAGAGGTTCGAGGAAGGTATTGACATCCGATAACAAAAAAATTCACGCTGCGGGTCGCTGTCGCGCCCCTTGGTCCGCCCGAGGATTTTCAGGGAAGATTAACAGGCGGACAATCCTGCACTGCCTAACCTCATCGTGGCCGCTCCCGTTGGTCGCTTAAGGCAGTGAGGGTTCGTGAATGCCTGAACGTTATACGACATCTTTTAAAAAGTGAGGGCCTAAGTATGGATATTAATGAAATAAAAAACAATATTGAATATCTTGAACATATACGAATGCACTATACCCCTTTAAAATATGTGAAAAAATATGTAAAGAGTACAAAAGATATTTACGAAGAACGACGCTTACTTAAATCAGTTGAATTTGACTCAGATTCCATTGAATACTTTGTCGATATAATTGTCAAAGATTTAAAGTCGAATAGCCGTTTCCGTCGAATGGAATGCCTTAAGGTGCTTAAAAGAATAATCAAAAATAGATCTTCAAATAAGCTATTTAGTAAAAAACTTATAAATGATTTATTCTATATCTACCAAACCTTTATTTTGACTAGCACAGAAGAAATTCAGTGGGCAGTTAGTACACTTATTAAAGATCAGCCCTTAGAGGACGAACAAATTAATTGGTTGATTGATAACTTTGAAGAGTCTGAGCATATTGTAAACAGACTCTTACGTTATCCTACTAGTAACAGGCTTATTACTAACTGGGCACGTCAAATAGTTAATGAAAGAAAGCTTCAAGAAAGAGTTTCTGAAGTAATCGGAATACTGATTGAAGATGGTATTCCTGAAAATATAAAAGCAAGTAACAAAAATCTTATGTGGGCGATTTACTACTCCAAAGTATCGGAAGATGAAAAAAGAAAATTAATTTTAAAGCACCTAAACTATAAAGATTATTCATGTGCGATAGATGTTGCAATGAGGCTAGGAATTAGTGAAGTTTCTCAGGAACTATTAAGTCATTATTGTGGGCTTCTCAAAGAAGAAAATGACGTCGTATAACATAATATTCACACATCGGGCATATGCCCTCGGTCCGACAGAAGGATTTCGGGGAAGCAGAAGCAGCCGGACACATCTGACTTCGTCAGACGTCGTCAGACGTCGTGAATACGGGAACGTTAGGCGAAATTACATAAAAGGGATGGTTATTTAGAATGAAATTTTACTATTCATCTTTGTATATACATGAAACACTGAGCTCATTTGAAGACATCAAAAATAAAATAGATCCCCAATTAATTGAATTGTGTTTGGATACAAATATTTGTATATATCTAACCAGATTCTATAAGGAACCAAGTAGTCTTTTAGGTCAAAAAGATAACACTCTTGAAGAATTATTAAGTTTGCTTAAAAATATTGAGATGAATAATTTATTAGTTGACTTTTCTCTTGGACTGGAAGAGTCATGTCGAGAACTAAGCAACTTTGAAATTAATATGTCGAAGTTCCGTGACATGAATAATGCAATTAGATCTTTATTTGAGATGGATTACTTTCAAATGTTGCAGCACAGCAAAATTATAAAGTTTGAGCCATTCATTAAACACGAAACACTAAAAACGGACAGTAAAACAAAGAGTCTAGAAAGCGTAAGTAGTTTCCAACGTCTTCTATTTGTTTCGTATGCGTGTTTGTTAAAAATGTACATATTGGATAAGCAAAAAGAGTCGAAAAGTAATACTCAATTAATAATTGAGTATTTTGACTTTGTGGAAAAGGAAGTAGATATTTTTAGTGCTTCAACAACAATATTTGCTCATTATTATTTTAGTGGTAACAATAAAATTAGAAAGCTTATCCATAAAACAAAGAATAATGATGAAGATAGGCTGCACGCAATATGGAATGCATCGTTAGACTTAACATTTCCAACATTGGTGAGTCAAAAGCTTTTAAGAGATAAGATTGTCCCAGTTTTCGTAACAGCAGATGAAAATTTATCGTTAATTTTTGACTCGATGAAAATGAAATTTATGGTCGCGAATAAGACTGAAGCAGCATTGCCTCCGTTTTTAGAAGTAGATTATACAAGAACTAACTGGACCCAAGCTGAATTACAAGAAATTAATAATTATTATGATAGAATTATGGAACGAAGAAGATATAAATTCGTGTTTAATAATTTTGATCAAGAAGAAGTAATCAATCGTATGCGGATATTATGCTTCAATTTAGAAAAAGAACTGAAGAATTCTTTCTAGAATCATCGAAGAAGTACGCAAATTCGCCTAACAAAATATTCACGCTACGGACATTCGTCCTGGGTCCGGCATTCGCCGGACACCCAACATTCGTTGGGTCGTGAATACAAGAACGTTATGCGTAATTATTGAAAAGATCATGGAGGGGAAATCTATGAAAAAGAAAGAATATAAAGATAGATTAATTGAATTACTTAATGAAGGAATTGAAGAACTAACAACAGACCAAGTAATCCACAAAACGAAATTATTGATTTTTGAATATGAGAAAAAACAAGCGTATAGTACAGAAAATAAGGGGAGACCTTGGACAGATGAAGAGTTAAGAGTAGTATTATCATTTGCCGCAACTAAAGAAAACATACTGAAGTTGGCCAAAGGATTTAAACGTAGTTACGGGAGCATTGAACAAATTTTTAGATGGGCTGTAACCACCGATGAAGAGATTATAAATAAGGGAAGGGAAGATGATAGTTTTATAAAACAGATTAGAAGATTGTATAAAGAGATGGGTTGGAAGGCGTAAATTAGAATGTCAATCAATGGAGTGATAACTACACATAACATAATATTCAAGCTGCGGCCCCGTTGGAGCCTAGGTCTGTGAGAAGGATTTCGGAGAGGCATTTCAGCAGACAACCCCTTCGGGGTTCATGAATACAAAAACGTTATATGATAGAAATGAAAAGCAATATGATCAAAGAAGAATGAAAATACAATAAAACAGATAAGAACGCTTGTGCGCAGATGTAAATACAGGTAAAATATAGATACAATTGAATCTTGGGTGGGTATGGTTTCCCTTCGAAAGGAGGTGAAACCATGGAAGTGAAAGATGCGATGACTCTTATGCTATTATTCGGAACATTCATTCTTGCACTTTTAACATACATCAATAACAACAAGAGAAAGTAAAAACCCACCCCAAGGTTGACCGCCAAAGGTGGGTTTTTATTCCGAAAGCTTTAAGAAGGGATAAACCATCCAAGCCAATTGTACTGACCAAGTGTTGACGCACTTGGTCTTTCTTTAAGAATATGATAACACATGAGAAAAGATGAATCAAAGCTAAATTAAATAATTGAAGTGAAAAGGACAGGTTAGTAAGCAATCTCGAAGAAGCATATCCATCATATAACATAATATTCAAGCAGCGGCTCCTGATAGAGCCTAGGTCTGCGGGAAGTATATCGAAGAGGGATTTCAGCAGGCAACCCTACGGGTTCATGAATACAGAAGCGTTATCTGAAACCAATGCTCAATGCAAATAAAAGACAAAAATTAAGGAGCCAATAATGCAATTATCTCAGAATAGTATGAGTGGAATTAAAGGCTGGCTGCTTTTCTTTGTGATCTATTCTTTTTATCTACTTATAAGTAATTTAATAGGTCTTTATTTCGAATTTTATGTTTATATGTTAGTTGGAACAATTGGTTGGAATCTTGCTAGAACTATTTCTGTCGGAATATATTTATTTTCTGAAGTCTTAATTTTTGTTTCTCTAGTGCTTATATTGAAGAAGAAAAGGAAAGGACCAAATATAATAATTCAAATTGAAATAATCACTATAATATTTGGATTTTTAAACTTCATTCTCACAATTAACAAAATAGATGAACTCCCAAGTTTAATCTCTACAATTATTTTTGGATCAATATGGATTTTGTATTTTAAAAACTCAAAACGAGTCAAAGCAACATTTGAAAGTTAATCAAGAAGGCATTGGCATCAGATAACAAAATATTCACGCATCGGGCCATTCGGCCCTCGGTCCGGCAGAGACATTTTGGGGGAGTGGAAGCAGCCGGACAACCCTGCACTGGCTAAGTCCGTCGGATCCGGCGCGTTCGCTCCTTAAGCAAGTGAGGGTTCGTGAATACAAGAACGTTAGCAGAAATCCACGAAACAATAAAATTATAAAACCAAAAGACGAAGGAGACGATTGTTGTGGAGCTTTTCAGACAAGTACCACTGTATAGATTTTTAGCTTTATGTAATGAAAGCGGTATGGAAAGAACGGTATTGGACTGCGGGGCGGGAGGAGATTCCCCTCCATTAAGTCTATTTGCACATTATGGATACAAAACTATTGGAATAGAAATGAATATTGAACAGTTTCAAAAAGCGAATCGATTTGCAGAAATGAGAGGACAGAATTTAAATATACAACATGGTGATATGAGATCTTTATCATTTAGTGACGAGTCGATTAGTTTTGTGTATTCATATAACTCGGTGTTTCATATGAGAAAAGAAGATGTGAAACAATCAATCAATGAAATGAAACGGGTATTGAAACCCAATGGAGTATTATTTGTGAATTTCCTAACCGTTAAGGATTTTCGGGTTGGAGAAGGTATTGATTTAGGAGATAACCAATATGAACAGATTGAAGATAATGAGCCAGTTATCCATTCGTATTATGATTACAATGAAGCTGATGCGATGTTTGATGATATGAAATTAATCTATAAAGAAGATCGAGTTTTGGAAAGAATCTATGAGGGCAAAAAAATACGACAAGGATTTATTGATTACATATTAAAGAAATGAATATATAAAGATTTATCGTATGTAATTCGAAGAGGTCGTGGACATCTGTTAACATCGCATTCAACGCTGCGTGGCGGGTCAAGTCTGCCACTTGGTCCGGAAGAGGCATTTCGGGGGAGTGAATTCACCGGATACATCCCACCGCCTAACTGCCGCAAGCGGCAGCCGGCCCTATACGAGGCGCTGAGACGTCGTGAATGCGGGAACGTTATATGAAAGATATGCAGATCTAATCAGAAGGGAAGTCAAACATAATGATCAGAGTCGATGTAGCTTACTCCTTAATTACTGATCCAACCAATTCCAAAGTGTTAATGGTCAGGAATATTGATGATTCTAGTGACCGATGGTCTCTTCCAGGCGGTGCTGTTGAAAGAGACGAATCATTAGACCAAGCAGCAATAAGGGAAGCTAAAGAAGAAACTGGACTAGATATTAAAGTTCATGGAATAGTGTCAGTGAATGAATGTATATTTGTAAAAAAAGAAGAACATGTATTATTTATTACATTTAAAGGTGAGGTAATTGGTGGGAATGAAGAATTAGTTAGACCTAACGAAATTTCTGAAATAGCTTGGATTGATATAGAGAAGGCTGAACAATTAATGCCTTACTATAAAGATGGATTAAGAAGACTAATAGATGGAAATGAAATAACATATTTTAATGAAGGCAATAAGTAATTTAGTGAGCTGTTAGAGACGGCATATCCTTTATATAACATTATATTCACGCTTTGGGCATGACGACCCTCGGTCCTTAAGCCTCTCGGCGTCGTGAATACGGGAACGTTACGTTATATGACATGCGATAGTTAATACTAAAATAAAAGAGGTTCAGATGAAGACTAGACATGTGAGATTTAGTTATAGTCAAGCAATTCAATTAGCGAATTGGTCAATAGAGATTTTTTACAATGAAGAAGATGTTTATGGATTTAAATTTAAAGATTTTTGGAATGAACTGAGAGAAGAAATAATATTAAGATTGTTAAAACCTCATAAAAAAACTATCTTACACTACTATTTAGAATACGTTGATGGATTTGTTGAGCATGATGTAAGAAGCACTTTAAGTAATCTTAGTGTTTCTGAATATGAAGCTTATATTTATTACGAAGTTAAGCTAATTGAAGGAGCAGGCATAGACCTACAGGAAGTTGACATAGATTTTGAATCAATTATTAATTGTGAACATTGTAAAAAATGTATTGAATGCATTCGATTTGAGGAATTTGTAGATTTTCTGGTTTCTATGCAAGAAGAAATTAATCCAACAGTAATTAATTCGAGTTTTCACTTATTAATGCTTAATAAATCATTCCTAAGAGATTTTCACGAAGAACTCGCGAATTGCTTAACTTACGAGGAAAATGACTTGGATTTCGAATATCCTGAAAGTTTTAAGAAGGGGAACAAAGTCAAAAGAATTCGATGGCCTGCCTGGTTAAAGAAAGGATTGTTTTACAGAGATAACGGAGTTTGTATAGTTTGTAGGAATGACTTGACGGGGGTTATTAATCGAGGAGGAGATTTTGAGATTGACCATATAGTACCTATTTCTAATTACGGGAATAATGATCCTTCGAACTTACAAATTTTATGTAAAGAGTGCAATTTGAAAAAGTTAAATAAAAGTAGCTTGATCTCAGTTTATGCAGTGCCCTTATGGGATATTTAAATATTCTGATGGCATTTCGAAAAAGCATCGCACTTCATATAAAAGACGTTATACAACAGAATCAAAATGAAAAAGAGCCAGAAGGCTCTCAATCTAAAGATATATGTAATTCGTTATGCAGGTGAAGAGCGTCCTTAAAACCTTGCAAATAAATTTCACGTTCTAAAATAGCTTGAACAGAAAGCTCAGCATCATCGTAAAGAAATAGGGTCTTCTGTATATTCTCCGGTACTTCTTCATGTAACTGCTTGAAGTAGAGATTCCGCTCGGATGAGAACTGGTTGTAGCTGGAGTTGTTTTTGATAAGCTCGCCATATAAAGATTCAATTCGAGTATGAATCAGTGAATCAAGTAAGACTTCTAAAGAATTATGCATTTTAGACACCATCTAATGTATTTGATTTTATGAATAAAAGTCCAACTTATTAAATATAACTTTATCATATCGAATAATTAAGTCAATACATGTTGAAGATGGTTTTGATATAAAAAGTATACTTTCATATAATTAAAGAAAAATTCACTTGATGTGTGAAAGGAATCTCAGATGATTAGTTATAAACCTTTTCAAAAATTATTGATCGACAGGGAGATTAAGAAGCAGGATTTATTGAAAATGACAGGTATCTCGTCTGCTACAATGGCGAAACTCAATACGAACGAATATGTGTCATTAGAAGTGATTGATAAATTATGTGCGGCTTTAGGTTGTCAGCCAGGAGATTTATTGGAACATATAGCAGAACAATGACAGATTAGAATCAAGAATGAATGTTGGTTAATCGAAGAAGTGATTCCATCGTATAACATAATATTCGAGCAGCGGCTCCTTTGGAGCCTAGGTCTGCGAGAAGGATTTCAGGGAAGCATTTCATCAGACAACCCCTTTGGGGTTCATGAATACAGAAACGTTACATGAAATCAGGGTGAAGTGGGTGAATAAATGAATAGAGGCATAAGTTTTGAAATTCCAAATTCTTATGGAAACCATCTTGGAGAGATTTTAAAGCCAATAGATATAACTACTTTCAGTTGGTTTATTGGTGGAGAAGAGTCATATTTTATCGTTGATGATACTTTAGGGGGTAGTCTCTTTCCAGACATGGTTACTGGAATGGATGGAGAAGATCTTAAAAAGATTATTGATTACAACAAGTACTACTTAATATTTGCGAATTTAAAGGCATATCCAAAAGGAGCAAATATAATAGATGTAATGTCATATGAAGAATATATTGCGAGTGAGTGTCAGATTATTCTTCTTGTGATTGATAGTGTGTACATAACAGTTTACTGCAAAGACCTTGGAAAACTTGAGGACTTATATGATCACATAAAGAGAAAGGGATATAAATCTCTGGAATATATAACTGATGAAAATGATACAAGGACAAGACTATCAGTTTGGTGATTAAAAACAAAAAATGATTGTTGTAAGTAGTTCAAGGAAGACGCTGAAATCTGATAACATAATATTCAAGTTGCGGCTCTAATGGAGCCTTGGTCTGCGGAATGAATTTCGGAGAGGCATTTCAGCAGACAACCTCGTTGAGGTTCATGAATATAGAAACGTTATGTGAAATCGACGATATTATTTAAGAGGTAAGCACAATGAAGATAATAATAAATAAAGAAGAACTTGAAGGCACTTGTTATATTGAAATTTTGCCGGGTAGATATCTTGGTCAATGTTGGAATGATACTTCAATCTTTTTGACCGAAGAAGTATTTGGTTTTATAGAGAAATCAATTGAAAGTGAATATACTACTTATGATCACTATGCTTTTAATGAGATTCAAAAGGAAATTTGGTGGAGAATCCTAGGGAGATTAGAAAGAGTAATAAATCTTCTTGAAGGACAACCCGAAATGAATACACTTAAAGAGCATATTGGCTTTTTCTTTGGATGTAGTGAAGATGAATTTATAAAAGACTATGAAAATAACATTGAAAAACTGAGAAAATTAATTAACGAATTTCAAACATGGATTAAAGAGCGATTGAAATCCCAAAATTATATTTCAGTACTAGGCATTTAGCTAATTTGAGGAAGTTGTCGACATCACATAACATCTATTCACGCTGCGGAACCTGACGGCTCCTTGATCCTCCCGAGGAATTTTCAATGGAGTGGATCTAGGCGGACAAAACCTGCGAACCTAACCGCGTCGCGGCCGCCCCGTTGGGACTTAAGGTTCTCGGGTTCATGAATACAGGAACGTTATGTGAAATCACATAAGATTTTAAAGGATGGATGATTCAATTGGATAATTTAGCGCTAGAGAGCTGGATTGATACACATAAAATTATGGATAGAACCTTAGAAGGTTTTTGGGTAGCATTCAATAACTACATGAAAGAATGTCCAGAAGAAATTAGTTTGTTTTTTGATGAATTGAATCTAGAAGATATTAAGCCTTCAATAGATACAATTGAGTATAAAACTATTTTTCATTCCGATTATCAGATTGTAGACAGTCACTATTCCCAGCAGGTTATATCTACGTTAGACATTTACTACAAAAAAAAGAGAATAGGTTATTATAGAATGTTCTTTTATACCGATGGCGAATGCTTTGACGATAGCCTAGTTACGGAATGGACAGGCTGGTATATAACATTGAAACTTGAAGCGTTAATTGAACTTCAACAAGAAATTAAAAATGAATTGGTAAAAAATAAGATCAAAGAAGATGAAATCGAAAAAATCTATAATTTAATAGATAAACAAATATCTAAAATCAAAGTTCAAATCCACAAATAATTGTAGGTAGAAAGTTCGAAGAAGATGTGGCATCACATAACATCATATTCAAGCTGCGGCTCCTTTGGAGCTTGGGTCTGTGAGAAGGGTGTCGGAGAGGAATTTCAGCAGACACCCCCTATAACGGGTGCATAAATACAAGAACGTTATAGGAAATACTTGATAAAAGGAGAAAGCAAAATGTT
>RCUE01000309.1_pt1 | contig 14462 bp, 15 predicted proteins | sample 2166111 | NCBI WGS metagenome assembly RCUE01 (sample SAMN09930795, study PRJNA488358) | compost metagenome | feature: garden; material: soil; isolation source: compost soil in phenylacetonitrile-enriched culture | place: Germany: Experimental Botanical Garden Goettingen | collected 2016-01-27 | reverse complement strand
GTGAGAAGAAAGCAGAGTTTTTGGTCGTCTAAAAAACAAGCACGGGCGTTTCGGGGAGAAACGTCCTTTTTGTATTTATTCCTACCACATCTGAGACAGGAGTGAACGATGGATGGACCCTTTGCTGCATTCACTGTTTCGTCCGCTTCAAGTCAATGGAAGTGACCCCTATACATATTATATTGAGCAAAAACCGTCTGCTGCGCTGAGAGCCTACGTAGCCTGTTATTGGGAGTCTGGCCCGGTTACTAAAGAAGTCCCTGAAGGGAATATGAGAGTATCGGGTAGAGAGGCAGTGGACCGAGTATTACCTGACGGTTGTACGGATATTCTATTAGAATACGACCCGGTGAGTAAGCATCAGGAACTCTCATATTGCGGGACATTTACGCATCCGTTCGTGTCTACCAGACAAGCAGGGTCCGAGACACGTATTTTTGCAGTGAGATTTTTCCCCGGTGGAGCACATTATTTTCATGGGATGCCGACTTATTTGTTTACAGGTGGTAATTATCGCTTGGAAGAGATATGGCCTGAAAATGTCGAGATCATAGGTGAGCGTATTTTGGAGGCACGAGACTTTAATGAACGGGTGCGTATAATGGATCAGTATCTCAACCAGCTGCTACTGAGTCGTAGAATAAGCGATTGTGACCTGATGAAAAACCTGCTGCATCACATCTTTGTGAGCGGTGGGAGTGTGGGGGTTAGGGAGCTTGCTGAGCGTGAGGCGATCAGTGAAAGACAGCTCAACCGCAAATTTGGGCAATGGATCGGGATTAGCCCCAAGAAGTTCAGTGAAGTCGTCCGCTTCCAGAGCGTTCTGCACAGTATTCAGAGTGGTGGTTCTGTCGATTCAATGGAGCTTGCATTGAAGCACAGCTTTTTTGACCAAGCGCATCTGATCCGTGATTTTCGTAGATTTTATGGAGCTTCTCCGCTTACTGCGGCTAAAGACTTTCGGAAGTTGTCCGATTTTTACAATACACGTTCAGGGACCCCGGCTATACTCAAAATATGAATAAGAATGGCAAAGGAGAGATGAGAATATGAGTGGAACACTGCAAGTTCGCGATCATCTGCTGAATGAACTGGAGACCGGAGTACGGACGGGGGAAGCCTTGATTCGTAAAATATGCCCAGAGGATTGGAGCTTTCGCCCACAGGACAATTTCCGCTCGCTGCTGGAGTTAGTGCACCACTTTGTGCTTATTCCAGCTTCGGATCTTGCGATTATGCAGGAGAAGTCCGAGGCAGAAGTGGGAAGCATTGAAAATAGCCTGTCTGGGGTGGAAGATCCCGAGCGCTTGGCTACGGCTTTCAGGGAGAATTTTGAGGTATATAAGGCTTACATTCTTTCGCTTAGCGAAGAAGATTATCTGAATCGTTCAACGAAGGCCTTTTATATGGAGCATGGACATCTACAGGTTCAATGGCAGATTGAGACTGTGACCCATGTGTTCCATCATCGTTCCCAGATCTATAATTATTTGAAGCAACTGGGGCATGAAGTGAGCTTTTTTATGTTGTATGCTTGAGTTTTTTATGGAGATTTATGAGGGCACCTATGCGGTGCTCTTTTTTGGTTTTATTTAAGGCTTTTCAGGGTGGAATGAATTAGTCGAACGCGCGAGAAATTTCCTTACTAACACGTCTGAGAATCCCAACTTGTTCTTCATTCAATCTGCTGGTCAACGCAACAAACTCATCTATGGCCTCTTGCCGAATCATTTCGTCTGTAGTCATATGTTCTTCGGAAAACATCAATTCACTGATAGACACGTTTAAGGCGGTTAACACCTTCTCCAAGGTATCAATCGAAAAGTTTCTTTCTCCTCTTTCTAATGCACCAATATATCTATAGTCCAAGCTTGCAATGTCAGCTAGCTTTTGCTGTGTAAGTCCCTTTGCATTTCGAATAGCCCGGATTCTTGTACCGATTTGCTTGCGTAATTCAGCCATATTACCACCTCATAACAAGCTTATGGAAGATGAAGTGTAAAAGTCAGGTCAAAATATATAGTAAAAATGGTTTATATTGCGCTTTTTAAGTAGTATAATTAGTCTGTTTAGTCACTCCTCACGAGTGGTTGGCAACTCTAAATCGATAAAGAGGATATACTAGAGGAGGTAATATTTTTGCAGGAGGACATTCTTAAATCACTCAAACCAGATGTGATCGTACAACTGTTAAAAATGGCTTATTCCTTCGAAAGCTGGACTCAGGTAAAGACTACATCTGGCATTTTATATAGCCGTGTCCAGCGTATCTACGAAGAACGGCAGTATCATAAAGCAATGAAATTACCCATCCCGCATGTGAATCTAGAACGTCCGTTGGTATATTATTTTGGGCTCAGTCACCTGATGTGCGGAATGGCTCACCAGAATCAGGGTGCATATGAGCAGGCAAGGGAGTGCATCTATAAGTATGCTGAGCTAGGGTGGATGGAGGATTTAGAGGAAGAAGACAATCAAGTTGTCGAGGAATTCAGGTTTTTAGCCAAAACTAATTTATATGCAGTGGATATTTTGTCTGGCAATATAGGGCTGATCGAGGAGTACGTAGCCTTTTTGCAGGATAATCTAGAGGAAATATTACCGGGGCTCAATACCATATTACAGGCAGCGCTTATGTATCATTTGGATGTGGCAGATATTTTACATACGTTTGCAGAGCAGATTAATGAATTCGAGAGTTATGAAGACGCAGAGAACATATCTTACTATTATAGCTACTGCTATCACTTGGCTTTGTACTATCGGAAGTGCGGCAGATTACAGGATGCAGTGGGACTTACTGTGCGGGCGATGCAACTAGCAGATCAGTCAGGTAACGATCGTAATTTCAAGAAATGTACGGCATTGTTCGAATCATTACGGGAATCAGCAACAGCGGAGCAAATCAGCGAATATCAACAGATGCTAATATGGTGTCTTGATGAATACGGAACTGAAAGCATTCCATTGTGATGAGGCCTAAATGAATGATCCGCTATAATCTGAACAGGGAATAGGCTTGTAACGGAGAGGAAATAGATAGGTAAGAGACGTTTCAGATGCTAAAATAACTATGTTACAGGTATGTTTTTAAGTTAATGATCGTAAATACGATTTTACATTATCATTCGACATAGATAGGGGTATGGAATTTGTTTATTCAGCTTATAGGTGTGGGGAAGTTAAAAGAGAAGTATTTGGTCATGGGCATTCAGGAATACGCTAAACGGCTGGGGCCATACATCAAGTTTCAAATGATCGAAGTAGCCGATGAAAAGGCTCCTGACACACTGAGCGAAGCGGAGGTTCGACAGGTCAAGGAGCGAGAGGGAGAGCGCATCCTTGCTCATGTGAAAAGCGAAGCACACGTCATTGTACTCGCCATCGACGGCAAACTGTGGAGCTCGGAAGAACTCGCAGAGGAATTGGACAAGCTCGGCACCTACGGTACAAGCCATGTTGTCTTCGTCATTGGCGGAAGCCATGGACTCTCTGACGAAGTTCTCCGCCGCGCCCAGCAAAAGCTGAGCTTCGGAAGAATGACCTTGCCACATCAGCTGATGCGATTGGTATTGGTGGAACAGATTTATCGGGCGGTGAAGATTAATCGGGGCGAACCGTATCATAAATGACGGCTAAATTTAAAGATGATGTAGAACAGTTTTGATTAGTAGGTTAACTTATTATGGGGTTTTATTGTTCAGCCCTATTAAAAGAACTTTTAATGTCGAAGATTTACATGACGTGTAGTAAAATAGTAGTACATGTCTCATTTTCGTTGAATTATCCAGTTTTATAAGAAATGAATCTGTTGGCGCATTTAGAAGATGTAATAAGCGAGATTCAAGACCCACGTTCAACCCTTCACAAGCAGTAATATCCTGTCTTGACTTCCCTTGCCGCTGCCTTTCGCGATAGCTTCGCCTTCTAAGGGTATCTAAGTAGTTACGGTTTTTCAATGTCTTTATAAATAGTTCTTCGTAATCGTTAAATTACAGATTATATTAAAGGAGGTTAGCTGTATGAGTTTTAAAGATAAAGTTGATGAATTGCGTAATCAGGCGCAAACAACACAAGCTGCAAACAAAATTATTGATCAGCTCAAAAAGTTAGAAAATAGTAATAATGAAGATACTTCTTATCGTTGGATTTGGGAGCTTATTCAGAATGCAAAAGATGTAGTTAACTGCACTGGAAAAGTTGATATTCTTGTTAATTTTGATGAATACAGAAAAATTATAGAGTTTAAGCATAATGGAAAGTTATTCCTGACAAAAAATATTGTTTTTCTTATTGAACAAGTTTCTACAAAAGAACGAAATGAACTTGATAGGAAAGAAAAGAAAATAACAGGAAAGTTTGGAACAGGGTTTCTAACAACTCATTTACTTTCAAAAAAAGTAAATGTAACTGGGTATTTGTGCGATGAAGATGAGCCTGTACATCAATTTAGTATTGATATTGACCGCTCAAGCGATAATCAGACAAAAATCATCAAGTCAATCGAAGATAGCTGTGAGCAACTTAACAAAAATGCAGTAAAAATTACAAAAGAAATAAATGAAAGTGATTTTAATACTTGTTTTACATATGAGTTAGACGTTCTTGGAATTAAGACAGCAAAAGCAGGCTTAAATAATCTTGTTGCGTCAATTGCATATGTTTTTGCTTTTGTCCCAGAGATAGAATCAATTACTATTCAAGCTAATACTGTGAAAGGCAATTATAAGCAGGTGCTTTCTCGTGGTTATAATGTTGATGTTAATTTGAGAAATGCACAGGTTATTGCTGTGTGTGATACTAAAAGAAAGAATCCAAGGTATATTTTTGCTTTAAAAGATGAAGCGTTAACAAACTTATCAATTGCGGTCGAACTGATAGACATTGGCGAAAAAGCAAACATTCAACAATTAAATGAAAATTTACCCAAACTATTTTGTGATTTTCCGTTACTTGGAACAAGTGATTTTTCTTTTCCAGTAGTTATCAACAATCCATATTTTGAACCTACAGAACCTCGTGATGGAATTGAATTGGAGAGCAGAGCCGAAGAAAAGCAATTTATTAAAGACAATAAAGGGGCATTAGAAACTGCTGTCAAACTTTATAAAACTGCATTGAGTTTTTTTGTGGAAAATAATTATAAAGGTGTTTATAACATTGTAAAAATAAAAGAGCAGCCTCATAAAACTTGGCTGAATGCAGAATGGTTCGATAATAAAATACTTGAACCTATAAAAGTAGAAATAAAATACTTAAACTTAATTACAACAAATACTGGCGACAAAAAACCATTGTTTGAGTTAGGGGATAAACCTGTTGTTTTGATTCCTAAAAATCGAGAGAATAAAGAGGAAATGTTTAAACTTTGGTCGTTATCAAATGCTTTATTTCCTGAACTTCTTCCGAAGCAAGAAGAGTTAGATGCTTGGTGTTGTTCGCTCTGGGATGAATGTAAAAACATGGGCATAGACAACATAGTGCAGGCAATTGAAAGTTCTGAAAACGTATCTTCTTTAAGAAATAAATTAAACGAACAAGATGTATTTGTTTGGTTAAATGAGTTCTACAAATTACTCTTAACAAGTGAAGATGAGAGCTGTAAAAAAATAATAGAACAATCTGAGGTTTTTCTCAATCAAAACGGTAAGTTCTGCTGCTGGAATAGAGTTTATTTTGACAAGGAAATTGATGATACATACAAGGGGGTTTCATTATTATTAGATATAGACGTTAAAGATAAATTACTTCATAAAATGGTCGCAACAGAAATTGCAAAGCATATTGAAGTAACAGAGTATGGATATTCGGAACTGTTTTCTGAAACCACACGGTGTTTACAAAACGAACATCAAAATCGTGGAGATTTCTTTCAAAGAATACTATGCATACAAACAAATGAAAGGCCGAAACAAGATGACTTTTTGAACATCGCTAAAAAGTTTTATAACAATACTACATGGGAGATTGTTGCTTCTAAAAGGTATTCGAAACCCATTTTTGAACAGGCACTAAATTATTGGGTTATAAAGTTGTGTGTTGATATACAGAAAAGTAAAACTTTAGATGTTTTTGCTGACGAACACTTTTTGAACAACGCAGATGGTGCGATTTCTTTTATAAATCAATTTGTGTTATTTTTAGAAAAAAATGATTATAAACATTTGGCAGACAAGTATCTTATTCTTCCTAACCAAAATGGCTCGTTTAAAAGAAGCACTGAGCTACAGCTCGATTCGGGAGAGATTCATGAAATGGTGAAAGATGCTTACTTCTTTACTGGGGTAGACATCAGAATAAAATTGCTTATGAGTAGTATATATTTTCCGTTACCTGAAAACACAGCAACCAATCTTTACCCATTAGCAGATGCAATAACAAATTATATTGAAAATCACAAGAATAAGCTTGGTGAAGATAATGATCAAGAGAGATTGGTTTTTCAAAATTTCTTTTCATACTTAAAGAGCACAGAGGATAAAACAATTAGAAATGCTTTTAAAATTCTGTACAGCAATTTATATTGGTTTTATAATGATGACATAATTTCCGACAACATGCAAAAGGCTGAGAAGTATGAGCAGTTGCTATCTAAACATGGTGTAAAAAGTTTCCAAGAGTTAGAAGAACTATTAAAACAAGCTACAAGCAATGTGCAATCAGCAGAAATAATTAGTATTTCAAAAGAACAACTTGCACAAATTGGGATTAATACTGAAGATGAGTTGTTGCAAGTTTTAAATGTGTTATTAGGAGAAGGAGAAATTACTGATTCTCAATTAGGCGAACTGCCAAGTGGTATGTCCATAGAGGATATTTCCAAGAAATTCCTACACAGTTCAAAAAACAATAGGTTTTCACGTGAATATTATGAAAAAATAATGAATCGTGCTATAGAAAAGGTTTTTTACTACTTGAAAGAAACTGGAAGATATGTCATGTCTGAAAAATTGGAAGAGTGGAAAAATACAAGCTATTCAAAAACCGTTTTTTGGGCAAAGAAAAATGGTACTGATATTCGTATTGTTGTAAGGCCGAGCGATGACGATAAAATTATTTTCTTCTATGAGCAAGAAGTTGCTGCAATGGACGATACCAATTATGAACTTTGGACTGACAATAACGATGGAAATACACGCATGATTACATTGGGTGACATTATTAAAACAACGGGAATTTCAGTCATACCGCTTAAAGATCTTAATCCAAAATAATAGAAAGTGGGGGCTACCGTCTTGACACCAAATGAAGTATTAAGCCTAATAGCAAATAATAATCGTGATAATATTTATTGTGTATATCCTGTTACACCTGATGAAACTATTGGAAGATTAATCTCTGCGCTTTCAAATTGTGGTGGAGGATTAATTGTTTTTGGTGTGCAAGATGATGGAAGAAAACTAAGGGTTAAAGGATACAAATTTAACGTAGATATTGATTCGATAAAAGCGAAACTTAGCGTTAACGTTAATTTAACACTTTTTGATTTGCCACACGAAACTGCAGCGCTTAAATGTATTAATGTCGAAAAGTGTGAAAATGTGGTAGTGTTTAGTGACACACCTTACACACTTGACCATAATAGGAACGTTGCAGAGCTTAATATAAAAAAAGTGTTTCTATCGTATTCGCACAATGATACTTGCATTGCTGATTTAGTAGAAGAAAGGCTTAACTTTTTTGGAAAAGGTAGATTGGCTATTACAAGGGATAAAAGAACGTTAGAATATAAGAGTGATATTCAAAAATTCATGCAGACGGTTTCATCTCACGATTTCATGGTATCTATAATATCAGATAGTTATTTAAAATCTCAAGGATGTATGTATGAAGTTTCAGAATTAATGCGGAATAGAGCATTTAATGATAAGCTATTGACAATTATTTTATCTGAAACAGATGAAAATTTTTATCCTAAAGACAAAAAACCAAAACAGGTAAAAGCAGATGTATATTCACTAAATCGCTTCGAGTATTTAAAATATTGGGAAACTGAAAAAGGAAAAGTAAATAAACTGAATTCAGAAATAAGCGATTTAGCTCTTAAACAAGGATTAGTTGATGAAATTAAACAGATAAACACTATTTCGACAAATATTTCAGAACTAATTGAAATTTTCAAGAAAAGTTTAGGAAAAGACTTTACTGAAATTAATCAAAATGAGTTTTCGGATATATTATCTATTCTACTTTCATAGAATGAAAATAATATATTTTGGGCTACGAAGAAAATAAATGGGTAAGTTGATACGTTTGTTCATGGTTGCTGATAATTCATATGGATTGAAAACAATGGAAATGGAAATATCAAATGTGATAATTAAACCGGCTCTTCGCTCTGCTATGGATGAATAAAGTTTTAGTGAATGAATTTAATTAGCCTGAAAATACTGTGACCCTATCCGACTATTAAAGGATAGGGTCACATTTATGGTCGCTGAATAGTGATGAGAATATCAACGAGCTTTACAACCAGAGAACCAGAAGTGTTGATATAGAGTTCTGATAGATACCAACCAAATAACTAATCTTTTGGAGGGTTCAGATGAACCGCCAATTTAATTTCCAACCTAAAAAAGCGTCAGTGGCGACAATTGCGTCAAATGGCAGAAGGTCAAAGGACACCAATGACACTTCCCGCAGATGTTTCGAGTCAAGGGCTGTTGCGGCAGTCTCATCGAAGGCAAAGGAGCATCAAAAATTTAGCCGTTATAGCGTGTAAGGTGAACCGTATCATAAGTAGGGCGGAACTCTTAGACGAAACAGAAGAGGCGAAAGGTCGGCCACGTGAGTGGTCCTTTCGCCTTTTTGTGATCTTTTTGGGTAGCGAGGCAAATCCTAAGTCCAAGTTAATTCTTTATTGTTTAACAATTCATTCTTCCATTCATCTTTCTTCCAACTTAAATTCTCTCCAAAAAATCTATGGAAGTATTCGGTAGACTCCTTTTCATGATTACTAAACTTAAATACCAGAAAGCATGTTTTTTTAGTGGTAATCACTCGTAGGTAGCCAAGACCATTTGACATCTTTATTAAAAATATTTGTTCCGGGTCAGAAAAATAAGGTTCATATAATGGATTTCCGTTTTCATCAGAGCCAGTCAACCGTTTAGGTGTGGATGGGTCGTGAATATGGAAATGCTTATTTTCCTCCGAGAGTATGGCGCTTATACAGCTTTGTATTTTTAGATTATTAAATTCATCATAAAGTTGAAAAAATACATCAACGCTGAAATCTTCATCATAATTGTTCTTCTCGAAAATCATGTTATACCACCCAGATGTGGACTCATAATAACCTAACTTAACCTTCACAAACTCATGAAAAAACCAAAAAGGTAAAGGAAATAATGTTGAATGATCTTCAAGTTTATTATCTTCCTCTGCATATGAAAAACCAGTAATAAATCCATATAACATAGTAAAGCTTTTCTTTCCTAAATACATACCAGGCTTTTCTTTTATTAAGTTCATTACTGAACTGAATTTGGACATAAGAAATTCCCCTTAAGATGCATTTGCGCTATATGAAGACCGAATTCGTGTACGAGCCCTTTAATCCCTATGCCTGCCGTATTTCTCATGGATCAGCAAGACGTCCATCGAAGTACTTCCTTACATGTTAACATAATGAGGTTCATTTTTCTAAATGGCAGAAAATATGGCTACCATAGCCAACCATATTTTTAAAAGCATTTTTTGATTCTAGACACAATCGGGTTTCCTTTAAAGCGAACCTAAATCCCTTCTAGGATCTCTTCCGTTGTGCGAATCCGGCCAATCCTCGGAAAAATAACGTTCCGTACATGCTCATGTTCGGCCTTGGTGAACCCAGTCATGGCGTCAATTGCAAAAATAAGTTGATAGCCGTGCTGGAATGCCTCTCTTGCGGTTGTATCGACTCCGATACCTGAGGATATACCGCATAAAACGATCGTATCAATATTTCGGCGGCGCAGCTGCAGATCAAGGTCTGTTCCATGGAAAGCCCCCCATTGTTTTTTGGAGATGATATGGTCTGTCTCGGTCACTCCGAGCTCGGGAACAAATTCATCCCAGCCCTCTATCAGGTTCAGTCTAGGTACCGTGGTATCGAGCTTGGGAGAAGGTATATCCTTGAAGTCTTTACTGGATACGTGTACAAGATTCACAAAAGCCCCCTTGTTACGAAAAAGATTGGCCAGCTTAGCTGAATTTGCAATGACCATCTCGGCAGAATAAGGAGCATACTGACTGCTAATCCATTTTTGGAGGTCAATGACGACCAGAGAAGTCTTGTTCCAATCCAATAACGGTGCTCGTTCCTCACCCTTCAAATGATTGCCATTTAGTTGATTCATATAGAATCTCCTCCTAACCTTATCTTGTAATAAAATGATGACTACGTCAGTATATAATCGATGATATAGAATAACGAGAGAGGGAATTAACCTAGGAGCGTTACTCCCAGAATACAAAGAAATACTGGAGGGATGAGATGAAATGCAGGAGGAACGCGGAAAGACCGGAGAATTAGCTGAATTTCTCCGTACCCGACGGGCCCGTCTGACTCCGGAGCAGGTAGGTTTGCCTTCCGGTGAAAGACGGCGGACACCTGGTCTTAGAAGGGCAGAGGTTGCCATACTCGCTGGTATCAGTGTGGATTGGTATACATGGCTGGAGCAGGGTAGAGACATTCAGGTATCCATCCAGGTGCTTGATAGCTTGTCCCGTGCGCTGCGAATGAACGACATTGAGCGAAAACATCTCTTCTTGCTCGCTGCAGGACACTTACCCCCGAGTAATCAAGCGCCACAGAACAAGGTAAGCCGGCTACTGCAGGATTTTTTGGACAGACAGGGGGAAAGCCCTGCCTTTGTGGTAAATTCAAGGTGGGATGTCGTAGCCTGGAACCAGGCCGCGATTCTTGTTTTTGGAGATTACGAAGCAATGTCGGCAAGAGACAGAAATTCGATATGGCGCCTATTCACTACGAATAATGCGAAGCGGATGCTGGGTGACAGTTGGGAAGCGAACGCCAAACATCGGTTAGCCCAGTTTCGGGCCAACTATGCAAATACAGTCGGGGATCCTTGGTGGGGAGGGTTTATTGAGGACCTGCACCAGCAAAGTAAGGAGTTCCAGGAATGGTGGCCGTTGCATCAAGTTATAAATGTGCCGGAAGGTGAAAAGCTGCTTAATCATCCTGTTGTCGGTTCCCTTCGTTTTGGTCATCTTTCCTTCCAGGCTATGGACTCGGTTGACCTCCAGGTTACAGTTAATATTCCTTTGGATACCCCAACAATTGAAAGAATGAGAAAACTTCTTTCTGCGGTTAATCGATAATTCAGCATTTGCCACGTCCGTTGAAGTTATTCCATTTTGGCAGGTGACCTTTCTTTAGCGGGATGGAATAATGAACGAACATCGTGATGTTAGTGTGATTCCAATTTGTAAAAAAATTCAAGTGGGTGATTTGGGGATATGGCTAAAATCGTCAGCGCATGGACCTAGCCAAACGTAACGGTCGTCTCATCGTTCGGATTAATGACTCACAGGATTGCTCTAAAGTGGTTGTTTAAGCGAGACACTGTAAAGAGACCCTTTTTATTTGCCGTTAGACCCGATACGGTGAACCGTATCACAAATAATGCGAAACTTGGGTCCTAATCTTCGGACAGGGGGTCGACTCCCAACGCCTCCGCCAACCTTACTAAAAACGAACATAACATACTTAGTTGGTGGATTTTCAGTAACAGTTTGGTTTAGTTAGTAAAAAGACAGTTAGGGCACATTGAGTAGCCTTAACTGTCCTTTTATTCATGACTCCAAGCAGATTGCAGAAATCGTTAGAAATGACGCCAGCCGCTGTTGACAGCGCCTTGCAAAGAGCTTCGAAAATAATATTATGGAATGGTTTGAAGGTGAAAAAATATAAAAGTACCGTAATCAGCTCTTGCGTAGTCTGAAATTTCAAATCTCTATGTTTGTCTCCAAAAACTCAAGATATTTTGGGTCGTCTTCCATAAAAATCTCAATACCGGCGCCCATGTAAGCCCGGGTTAACTCGTCAACCGCCTTTTCAAAGTTTTCCTGTTCATAATATAATTGCCCCAGCCGAAGGTGAATATACGGATTACCCAACCCCTTCGGACACTGTACGGCATTAAAAAAGCACTTGAAGGCCTTATCGTAATTCTTCATACGATAGTGGACATCCCCAATAGCTACATATATCCAAGTAGCGGCCTCCCATTCTTGATGATTTCCAGGCAATAAACGGAGGGCGGCAATATAATTTTGCTTGGCGGCATCAAGATCGCCTGCCTTCACTAAGTCATCGCCTTGTTTACATAGAGCCCTAATTGCGGAATAAGTGGAATCTGAGAGCTGCAAAGTGATCTCTCCTGTTCTATTGGATTAAGGAGTTTTAGCCAATGATCGTTTGTTGGCTTTCATCAAAAATGGTGGCGTCCAGTATTGCCGATAAATAGCCTATCGCCCAAATGATATGATCTGTAAATTCTTCTCCATGATCAGGCGGGAATATGAAGCGAATGCGCTCGACACAGTCTTTGACTTCAGGCAATCATATGAAGAGTCTACCAAATTTTTAAGCCTATTCATAGATTGAAAGCGCGTTCTAGTTTATGTGAGTACTATTTTCAAAGGGGCCATGCATGGCATGTAGTATTTTAAATGGCTTGATATAATTTAGAAGAAAGGATGATAGAGATGCCAAATGATAAACAACAGCTTCACAAGGAATCGATTAAGTACCTAACGACTGCCCCCCTTCGCGAAAATGATCCTAAGTTTAGCTGCGTAATAAGTGATGTAGCCTATGAGCTTTTAACCACAGATGAAGTAGGTTTGATAGAGCAACTGTATTTTAAAATGAAGAATATTGCCCTACGAAATAAGATTCTGTACGGTTTAATCCGGTGCAGGAATTTGGAACTGAAGGATTTCTTTCAGAAAGCCTATAAAAAAGAACGATATTTGGATATGAGGCTGCTCGCGATCCATGGATTAGTACAGTATGCGCCAGAAGAAGAGATCGAAAAGGTCACGGACCATTTTCTTAAGATCTTGATAAAGAGGCCGGAGACTACTCCTTATAACTACTATGAATATGAGTTTCTAAGGTCTGCTTTCGGGTTTCCTCTTCTAATTAAAAAATACGGGTATTCCTGTTTTGAAAAGGTATATCAACAAGTCGAGAAACAATATCAGGATATGCCAGAAGCATTTAAGGGGCATTTGACCTTTGATGAAAATGGAAAGCAAGTTTCGTTGAGAACTCCGATGAAAATAAAGCAAATGATAGATCGTTTTTATGAATCACGAAATCTTCGATAAGCTGAGTCCAAGAAGTTGAAAAGCAGCGACGACTATAACAATGATGAGGTTTGTTGAAAGGAGAATAGAGATGACCGTAAAGTTTACTTTGAATTATACGGATGGAGATTTCATCGAAACCATAGAAGTTCCAATTTATAAAGCGTATCGTGAGGGTACTTCTTTTCAACTGTATCATTTAAATCGCAACCCTACTCGTATTGAACACAAGGAATTGTTGGTTATCGATGAATCGGGGATTGCTCCAGAGTGTATGTTTAAAAGTGTTACAGAATTTTGTGAAAAAATTATCCCCTATTTATTGAATAAGAAAAATGAGTCATTGTTTTTATTCGGGGAATATTATGATGCAGAGAAAGATAAGATGATGGACATTGATGATATTGAGATTCCCTGTTTAATAGGCGGGGCAGCCACCTTACAAGAAGAGAAAAAGTAGACTGGGACCTACAGAGGTAGTCGCTGAGGAACCTGAATCAATAGATTTATTGAAAAAAATGATTGATAAACGTTTGCAGGAAGATCCGGATTTAGCGGATGAAATCTATGTGATCACCCCATTTAGAAATGTGGCTTATAAGCTTGTTCAGGTTTTAGACGAAATTAAATTCACAAAGCGAGAAAACGGGAAGACAACGAATATTGGTACAGTTCATACTTTTCAAGGGAAAGAAGCCAAGGTCGTCTACTTTGTTCTTGGCGCGGACTCTGATAGCAGTGGGGCAGCAAGATGGGCTGTCTCTGATCCCAATATGATGAATGTTGCAGCGACGCGAGCTAAAGAAGAATTTTATGTGATTGGCGATAAGAAATTGTATGCCTCACTCGGTAGTGAAGTGGCAAATAAAACGATGTCAATTATTGACGACTATAACAATAATAAGGTCGGGAATGATGGTTAGGCGAAGTTCTCCAAGTTGGAGTAGATTCGAAGGGTAGTTTCCTTTAATAGTATATTAATTATATTTTAATCTGGAGAAATCGTTCAGTATAAATGCAATTCGTTATTTTTATCTTCCGTCTATGAAAAAAGACCCTATCTCAAAACCAACTCCTACCCACTCTCCCGATTTCTATGCTTTAATAAAATGAGCAGTATCAACAAGAAGCGTTGAAAGTGG
>RCUE01000308.1_pt1 | contig 14473 bp, 14 predicted proteins | sample 2166111 | NCBI WGS metagenome assembly RCUE01 (sample SAMN09930795, study PRJNA488358) | compost metagenome | feature: garden; material: soil; isolation source: compost soil in phenylacetonitrile-enriched culture | place: Germany: Experimental Botanical Garden Goettingen | collected 2016-01-27 | reverse complement strand
CTACAAGCTCTTCAAAAAAAGGCTTGCCCACATGCTCCGCATAATGCCGTTCTGCCTGTTCTCTTGATACTTGTACAAGCTTGCCAGCCGCCATTTTAAAGCCTTTGTCTTCCAGACGACTAATGATACGTCCAATCAATCCACGTTGTACACCATCCGGTTTAACCATCAAAAAAGTACGATCCATCGGCTCACTCCCAATCCAATCTAATGTATTTATACAGTACTAAACTGTATTGTAACAGAAAGCTTGGAACTGGTTAAAGCATTTTGTCACAGCAAACCCAAAACACAACTTTAGTAGGAGCGGCGTGTTACAAAATGAGCAATATCGCGTAGCGTCTTTTTTGTTTTGACATCTGGTAGTAAGTCCAGCGCGTTTAGCGCTTTATTAATATATCGGTCGGCGAGAATTTCAGCTTTAGCGATTCCTTCACTTTTTTTGATTATATCCACCGCTTTGCGTGCGTCTCCTAGCCCATCTCCATCCTGAATGCGGCGGATTTCAGCCAGTAGATCTGCACGCAACTCAGGCTGTTCGAGCGCATAAATCACCGGAAGCGTAATATTCCCCTGTCTCATATCGCTGCCCGGCGGCTTTCCGATCTTTTTTTCTGTTCCGCACAGATCAAGCAGATCATCCTGAATTTGAAAAGCCATACCTACGTTATAGCCGTAGCTGTACAGCAGGGAATTGACACTTTCCTGTGCCTCTGCAGCCATAGCTCCCAGCTGGCAACTAACCGCAATTAATAAAGCCGTTTTGCGCCGTATGCGAAGCAAATAATTACGCACACTCTGATCCACATTAAAAAAATCACGAATTTGTTCCATTTCACCAATGGACATCTGCACCAGCGCTTTAGACAGTACCCGGTGAATGTCGGGATTCGGCAATCCAGCAGCAATAGACAGCGCACGTGCATATATGTAGTCTCCGGTGTACATAGCCACCCGATTGTCCCATTTGGACTTCACGGTGGGTTGACCGCGTCTCATTTCCGCATCGTCAATCACATCGTCGTGAACGAGAGAGGCAGAATGAATCAGTTCCAGAGGTACCGCTATACGCTTGAGCTTGTCCAGATCATATTCTCCAAACTTGCCTCCCAGCAATACAAATACGGGACGCAAACGCTTGCCCCCTGCTTTAAGCAGATGAAGCGACGTATCATTAATCAACGGCTCCGTACTATCGATACTGCGGTACAACTCTTCTTCTATAAAGTTCATATCCTTCTTTAATAAACCGAACAAATCCAATCGTTTCATTCTTTCACCCGTGTCAGCGTATTGTCACTCCAGAGAAGCGGCTTTACTCGTCGGTCAAGCAGCCCCAGTTCATGCGCATACTGAAAATAAAGCTCTAAACCTTGTTGTTGCTTCTCTCCAAAATCATAACACAGATTAGTAAAGTAGCGCTCCCAATAATCTCGCAGACCTCCAATTTCCTCGCATGCTTCAGAAATAACAGACGTCAAGTCCGACAGACTACGCTGCTTGCTTGCGCGGAACGCACTCGCAGTTTCAGCCACCGCTGCGGGATTTTGAGCAGCAACAGCACGTCGTACTGCCCATACAGCAAAAGTCATACTGTAGCCCGTCCAGCGCTTCCACTCTTCTCCGAGGTCCGTAACATACAGACCTTCGTTTCGCCAAGATGCCTTAATCGCGTGATCTCCAATCAGTAGCCCCGCATCTGCCTGTTCCAGCATCAAGTCAAGATCCGGTTCACAGTCAAAATAGGAAGGCTGACCTTCCCATGCCTTTTGCATCAAAATTTTCAACAAATTCACGGATGTAGCAGAGGTATTTGTTAGTGCAATGGTTCCGTTTTTGATTTCGTCCAGCGGCTTGCGTGAAAATAGTAAAATGGATTGCACAGGACCATCTGCACTGACGGATAAATCCGGCAACAGTAGCATTTCCTCAGCACCGGATGCATACGCAAAGGAGGACATCGCACTGATATCCAAACTCCCATTCAACATACCTTGATTCAATTCAGCCGGAACTTTAGAAACCATCTCCGCCGAATGGAGAAGCTCAGAAGGATTAAAATAATGAAAAATAGGCCAAGCGTTTGTATATTTAATTTTTCCGATTGTGATTGTCTTGGTGTCCGGTGTCGGCATCGGAATCCCCCCATCTCGTAAACAGTTGATGTTCTATACGCAAGCTGTCCAATACTTTGCCTACGAGGAACAGCACAATATCATCCAGCGTCTTCGGATGAAAGTAAAAAGCCGGCATGGCCGGAATCATTTTGACGCCAAGTCTCGCAAGCTTAAGCATGTTTTCCAAATGAATGGCATGTAGAGGCGTCTCACGAGGTACAAGGATCAGCGGACGACCTTCCTTCATCATCACGTCCGCTGCCCTCGCCATGAGATTGTCGGACGAACCGTGTGCTACTGCTGACAACGTCCCCATCGAGCATGGCATGATAATCATCGCATCCACCAAATAAGAGCCGCTCGCAATCGAAGCTCCAATATCTGTGAACGGATGGTATACAAGAGAACCGGGACGGCCTCCGAATTGTTCATTCAAAGCCCCTTCCCGGTCAGTTACATTCCAGCCCAACTCCTCTTTCAACACCCGCCAGCCAGCATTAGACACGATCAGGTGAACTGTGTATTGCAAGTCCAGCAGAGTCTCTACCAGTCGCACACCATAAATGCTTCCGCTCGCGCCTGTAATGCCAATAACGATTCGTTTGCCTTGATGTTCGCTCACCTGATTATTCATTAGTATTAACGCACCACCAAATCAATCAGTGTAAAGGCAAATACGACAGTGCTAAGTACACCGTTCATAGTAAAGAATGCCGTCTGCAAACGACTCAAATCTTTTGGAGATACGATATAGTGCTCATAAAATAAAATAATGTACGAAATAATCATGCCCGCCAGATACCACCAGCTTAAATCTGCAATAAAGAACAGTACAATAAATCCGATCGCCGTAATGACGTGAAATGCCCGAGCGATGTTCAATGCACCTGCTACACCAAAACGGGCAGGAATAGAATAAACTCCTTCGTTTTGGTCAAAATCTATATCCTGACAAGCATAAATAACATCAAATCCAGCCGTCCAAAATGCGATCGTTAGATACAGAACGATAGCGGTCAAATCTATTTGTCCCGTTACTGCAACCCACGCGCCTAGTGGCGCCAAACCAATGGTCAGACCAAGTACAATATGGCAAAGCCAAGTGAAACGCTTGGTGTAAGAGTAAAAAACGAGCATAAAAAAGGCCAGCGGGAACAGCTTGAACGCCAGCGGACTTAACTTGAATGATGCCCAGAATAACAACACCAGACTGACGATAATGAAAATTACCACTTCGCTTGATTTAAGCAACCCTGCCGGGATAGCGCGTCCTGCTGTGCGCGGATTTTTCCCATCAATCACCCGGTCGATCATACGATTGAAGCCAAAAGCAGCGCTGCGTGCGCCAACCATAGCTAGCAGGATCCAGCCGATCTGCGGCCACGAGGGAAGGTTGCCTGTCACGACAACTGACCCCAATACAGCTCCCATGAATGCAAATGGGAGCGCAAATAACGTATGTTCAATTTTAATCATTTCCAAAAAAATAGCAATTTTCTTAAACATGCTGACTCTCCTTGATTCCAATGTGCAATGCCGCAATGCCTCCGGTGAGAGAATGAGCCTGAACATCCTTCAATCCGACTTCACGGAAGATGCCAGCCAACTCATCCCTTCCTGGAAAAAGCGCCAACGAATCAGGGAGCCATTTATACTGCTCATAACGTTTGGCGAACAATTTGCCGAGCATGGGCAAGATGTGTTGAAAATATGTGTAGTAAATTCCCTTGAACGGCTGCCAAGTAGGTTTGGACAATTCTAGACATACGACCTGCCCGCCAGGTTTGACGACTCGTTGCATCTCCTGTAACACGTGGCGCAGATCAGGTACGTTGCGCAGACCGAAACCAATCGTTGCATAATCAAATGAATTATCTTCATAAGGCAGTTCCATCGCGTTGCCCTGAACAAGCTTAATTTGCTTTTCCCGGGATTCTGATATAATTTTACGCTCGCCAACATTGAGCATGTTCTGACTAAAATCGAGTCCTACGATGTGACCACTTTCACTTGCTCGCGCCATCGCAAGCGTCCAGTCACATGTACCACAGCAAAGATCAATTGCCGTATCGCCGCGACGCATGTTCATTTTTTTCATCGTAAATTTCCGCCAAGCCTTATGTCTGCGAAAGCTCAGTATATCGTTCATCAAATCGTATTTACCTGCTATGCTTTCAAACACGCCATGAACGAATTGCTCTTTCGGCTTGGTGTCGCTTGATCCCATCACGTTCACCTAACCTTCCCTCACAACTGGGTGCGGACTATTTAGCAGCTTTAGGAAAGGCTCAAGCATGCGTTCAAATTCCTCGATCCCTGTATTTTGATCATCTGACAGGATCTGCCGGATGTGTGTAACAGCCGTGCGAAGCTTGTCCAGTATCGCATCCTCGGCTTTGTATTTCAGAACAAGCTTACGCCATGCTTCAGTGTCAGTACCACTCTCTGAAAGCAACGCTTGCTCGTTCCGGTCCCCGTTACCATAAATATGCCAGAACATATATCCGAAACGGGACTTGTCCGGTTCTGTCCGCTTGCCCCATTCCTCCACCAAGGTATCACAGAGGGCAAATTTGTTGAGAAGCTGCTTCCAAATTTCCTGATCCTGTTCTGCTACAAGTGAAGTGAATGATAAAAAAAGCTCCTTTTTGAAACGAACCATCTGAGTTAAATACTGAGTTGCATCCAGGCGGAATTGCTTCATTCCCCAGTACAGACTCATTTTCCCTGCGTTCACTTCACATACAGCATCACTCAGCTTCGAAATGGCCGTAATGCGGCCTGCCAGTGCAAGCAGCTGATAAAAACGACTGCTAAAATAGTCCCCAGCTAACACTTTCAGCTGTCTGGAACGCATCTCCTCCGGGCTCCGTATACCGGATAAAGTATCAATCATATCATGCGTATCCAGCCCCATCTGCACAAGTGAGGTTACCAATGCGTACAGTTCGTCCTCACTGGCATGCAGCTCCTGCGCATTCCGGTTCAAAAACACAAACATCAAACGGGTACGGCTGTCAGGAAAAGCCGGCATTTCCGTATGTTGTTGAATCATGTCGTATTCCACATATTTCCTTGCTAATTGGGGTACGCGATACGGTTTCATCCTAAGCCTCCGAGACATGACTTTCTGCTATACTCAAATAATTGCAATGCCTTATATTATATCACAATTTAAAATGATTCGCGACTAAAGTACTGTAGGTCCACCGGCAGAAACATCTAATCTGTATATACACCGTTAAACCTGTTTTGCCACATGGGCGTTACTGTAATGCGGAAACGGGATTTCAAATCCTCTGGCAATTCCGCGCCTTCCCGGCTTCTCAGCTGTTCCAATGCCTCGTTCGTCCACTCGTTCCGGCGTATATCGGATGCAAGCAGCAAATGACGTTCTCCTGACCATTCGTCCTGCGTCACCACCCGAAGCAGCAATTGCCGCACATTCGTCGTTCCGTAAAAGCTAAAAGCGGCAATCTCCGCCATGTTTTGATAAATCTCTAGCGGGGCAGTTTCTTCCTTGGACAGTTTGACATCCAGGGTCAGGACTGAATGTTCCCAGCTTGCGCTTGCAATCGGTGTAGTCAACGGTAGCTCATTCAGCGTATCCACCAGATTGTCATCTGACAGCAGCACCCGTTGCTGAGGCGAAATCGTCGCCTGTGTCTCACGAACTGCTGCGGTTCCTGAGTCCAGCACTTGTAAAGACGGCAGCAACACAGCTGCTGCGATGGTTATGAGAATGGAGCCACCGAATACAATCCAAGGTTTCATCAGAGCCTCCCCTGACCTCTACCTCATAATGTGGGTTTGCTACGGTAAAGGTCCTCACTCTCATTCTACAACAAAAAAAAGCAGGCTATGCCTGCATTTTAATCCTCCGTATCTACTACCCCGTGCTTGGTCATCACAACGGCTTTGCCGCGAATTTTAATAGCAGAAGTATGATCCGTAAATTGGACGATCAGTACCTCGCCCTTGTCCAATTTTTCTGAATGATGTAGGCGTGTATCCTGACCTCTGGTCAAACCAAAAACCTGACATCCGTTGCTTTTCGCTTTAATTACGACGTACTCACTGCTACCCGTCACGTTATCTTCCATATCCTTTTCCTCCCTGAGAGCCGAAGCTATACTTTTTATGATGGAGATTCAAGCTTGTTTTGTCAACTACATGCTTCCCGTGCTCCTGCAACAATTAGCATGTCCCGAGCCATACTATCCGTGCAGTCCCATCTATTAAAGAAAGGAACGGATCTGATGAAAAACTACCTTCCCGCCAATCTCAGTCCTGCCCAAATCGAACGGCTTCAACAGCTGGAGCATGAATTTGCCGAGCTAACAGGTGAACCCCTAGTGCTGATCGCTTATGCCTCGCGAAACGGCAGGGCAGCTTCCTCTTCTCCAGTCCATAGCACCCCTACCACGAAGTAAACAGGACAAAAAGAAAAGGCCGTGAATCAAATTCACGGTCTTTTCAGCGCATTGGGAATATGTAAGAAATCTTATTTAATTCCGTCTTTAAGCGCTTTACCCGGTTTAAATGCCGGAATTTTGCTCGCAGGGATTTCGATTTCTTCTCCTGTTTGCGGGTTACGTCCTTTACGTGCGGAACGTTCACGAACCTCAAAGTTCCCGAAACCTACCAGTTGCACTTTATCTCCGCTTTGCAGCGCTCCAGAGATCGCCTCAAATACTGCATCGATTGCTTTGGTTACGTCCTTCTTGGACAATTCAGTGCTTTCAGAAACCTGATTGATCAAATCCGTTTTATTCAACATATTCACCTCCCAATTCAAGTGTAGTCCAGCATTTAGGTTATCGGTGTTAATGACCGATATGAGGTCGCCTGTATAAAATAACCCGGGCGGCGTACTGCCTTCCATAATGTTATCATCTGTTTCCGTTTCGTCGTTAAATATACATAGAATATACCTAACCTCCGCAATATAGGCCGAAACTGGCGTTTTATGGCACCCTGCTTGCGTGGAACAAGGTTTATAGTAATACAGTCCACAGACAATTTCAAGTACGACGACGGTTTAACACATAAAAAGTAACGGCCAGCGCAAGTACCAGCACTACTCCTTTGACAATATCATGGGCGAAATATTGCACATTCATCATCGTTAGTCCATTAACCAACACACCGATCAAAACTGCACCAATAAATGTACCAATGACATTGGGTTTACCAGCACCAAAGACCGAAAAACCGACGAATACTGCAGCTACCGCTTCCATGAGCAAGGGGGAACCCGCGTCAATTTGGCCTGAGCCTACGCGCGAGGCATACAAAATACCGGCAATCGACGCAAATACACCTGAAGCAACATAGGCCAGAGTACGGACTTTTTTTACCCGTATACCCGACAGACGAGCAGCTTCCTTATTTCCACCCGTTACATACATTTGACGCCCATGCTTTGTATAGGTCAAGAAAACATGCACTGCCGCCACAGCCAGCAACAGTAAAATAACCGAAATCGGGATACCCAACCATTTACCTTGCCCCAGCAAAAGAAATGCAGGAGATATCTCCCCCGGCGCCTTGCTACCATCGGGAAACTGCATATGATTATATATGGTATAGCCCTGTGCGTACGTTTTGTGAATCCCGCTTACAATATACATGATTGCAAGGGTTGCGAGCAAATCAGGAATACGCAGTTTAATGATCAATAATGAATTCAACAGTCCTACCAAAGCGCCGACAATCAGAGACACAATAATGACCACCGCAACAGGCTGCTCATACCAGACCATTAAAGAAGCGGAAACGACCGTTGTCAAAGATACTGTAGCTCCCACCGACAGGTCAAAACCGTCCACGATAAGTGACAATGTCACACCAATGGCAACGAAAGTCACAATGGCAATCGAGCCAAGAATGTCCATTAAATTATCATAAGTCCAGAAATAAGGTAATGTAGATGAAAAAAACGCCAACACACCTATAATGACAACTACGGCACCGTAACGAAATGAGACGTTTAACCATTTTTCCTTCATGAATGCACCTCTTCACCCCCGCTGGCATACAACAGAAGCTGTTCCTGTTCCACTTCGCCCCGAGCAAATTCCTTTATAATTTTGCCATCATACATCACTGCAATCCGATCACCAATGCCAATCCCTTCAGCAAATTCACAGGTTAGATAAATGATCGCTTTTCCTTGCTCCGCCAACTCACCAATGATACGGAAAATATCACTTTTTGCCCCTATATCTACACCCTTGGTTGGCTCGTCAAAAACAAATACATCCGCTCCGGAATGCAGCCATTTCCCAATAGCAACTTTTTGCTGATTCCCGCCACTTAAATATTTAACATTCTGACGGAGCGATGGTGTCTTAATACCGAGAGAGGCGACAATCCCATTACCGTTATTTCGTTCTTTACGTCGACTGATGAAACCAAGGACACTCAGTTTGCCCAAAAGCGGAAGACTAAGGTTTCTTTCCACACTCTCCTCAATTAGCACCCCCTGCTTACGTCGCTCCTCGGGTATGGACACAATTCCTTGAGCTACCGCATCCGCTGGTTCTCTCAATCGAATGGAGCGACCTTTAAAGGTCAGCTCTCCCTTATCCGGCTTGTCTGCTCCTGTAAGAAGTCGTGACAACTCTGTCTTGCCTGCACCAACCAAACCTACAATAGAGAGAATTTCACCACATCGGACCTGTACATCAATGCCGTGCACTCGTAATCCTTTGTGAAGCCCTTTCGCTTCCAATACCGTTTCACCAATCGGTACCTCTGTTTTTGGGAATTCCTCCTCAAATGTTTTCCCAAGCATATGCGTAACGATGTCGCCTACACTTAAATCAGACGCAGGTCCCGTGAACACGCGCTCACCATCACGCATCACCGTAACACGGTCACTGTGTTCGATAACCTCCGGCAATCGGTGTGTGATGAGGATACATGCAACTCCCTCATCCTTGAGTGTATGGATTGTGCGGAACAAACGTCGCGTTTCTTCCTCGCTGAGCGGAGCTGTAGGCTCATCAAAAATGATCGTATTTGCTTGCTGTGTCAAAATACGTGCAATAAGTACAAGCTGTTTTTCTGCCAACGTCAATTCGGACACATATCGTTGTACGTCAATATCTACCTCCAGACGTGCTAATGCTTCACGCGCTCGTCTGCGCATAGAACCCGGTGCAGCCCACCATCGACCATCAGGGGCTGACAAATCGTCCATTACAATATTTTCAGCAACGGTTAACTGTGGTACAAGCGCTGAATCGACCTCCTGATACACACAGTGAATTCCTGCTCTTTTGGCCTCCCACGGTGAACTAATGTTCAGTTCCTTGCCACCAACTACGATAGCTCCCTGATCGGAATGATACGCACCGGACAGAATCTTCATCAATGTACTTTTCCCTGCCCCGTTGGCGCCCAGCAGAGCGTGAATCTCGCCACCCTGCACTGTAAAATCCACGGCTCGCAGCGCATCTACACCAGCAAACTGTTTGCTAATTTTTTTCATTTCCAATGTATATACTTGTGAACTCATGGTGCCCCCTCACGCCTGCTTATGATAAAAGCGCGCCGAAGCGCGCCTTTGCGTTATGCAAACATTTTATTTGGACGTTTCATATTCCTTCATCCAATCCTTATAACCCTGTTCGCTTTGGCCCCAGCCCTTCACATATTGGGACAGCTCGGATGTGGAAATTTGCTTATCCGGCAACGCTTCGCGTTGCACATATACAGCCTTCAGTACGACTTTCTCCTCCGGATTATCCCCATGCAGCTTCTGATATGCATAGCGCACTTGTACGCGCCCGATATCTGTTGGATCTACGGCTGCCGAGGCCACCCAAGGATTTTTCGGGTCTTGGATCATTTGCAAGTCCTCGTCGCTCATGTCAATGCCGTAGACTTTAATTTCCGTACGTCCCGCTTGTTGTATGGCACGTGCTGCGCCTTTGGCAAATTCATCCCATGCCGCCCAGACGGCTGTAATTTCGCCCTTAGGATATTGCTTTAATACAGCTTCCATTTTGGCTTGCGTATCCAACGCAGGATTCTGAGCCGAACCAAAAGTCGCAATTTCTTTAATATCCGGATTGGATTTCAAAAATGCACCATAAGCAACCTGACGACGTTCCATCGGCGCAAATCCGGCAACCCATACTTTCACAATGTTGCCTTTGCCACCGATATCCTTCTTCATTTGCTCCAGCGTTAGCTCAGCCATGCTTTGGTCATCCTGTGAGAGCACTACCGCACCCGGAACATTGACGGCAGCATCGAACACGATAACTGGAATATTGCGGGAAACTGCTTTTTTTAGCCCTGTTTCCAGTAATGCATCACCGTGATCAGTCAAAATGACATCAAACTGCTGGTTAATCGCACTATCAAGCAGAGAAGCCATTTTAGCCTTATCGTTATCTGCCACAAACTTAGTCAGCGTACCGCCAAATTTTTTAACTTCCTCTTCCACACCTTGAACATACTGTTGCGAAAATGTGCCCGTGTTAAACTCCATGATCAACGCAACCCGTTTACCCTTTAGATTTAAGTTGTCCGTTTTTTCGTTTGTTGTATTCGATTCCGCAGTGCTTGTCCCTTGAGTGCCGCTCTCTGTTTTCGGCACGCCACATGCAGTGACCAGCAAAACCAGCATCAGTAGCATGATACCTCCCAGCCCTAGCTTTTTGTGTCTTTGGAACTCTTTTTGGATATCCATGATTTCATTTCCCCCTCGTTCAACCACAAAATGATTCAAATTTGATACTTAATATATCGCTTTAAACCAAGTATGTAAATAGGTTTTATTAAATATAGAAAATTTTCCGGTTTTATAGGCCAACACACAACAAACAACCGCCCCCCCGATTGAATACCGGAAAACGGTTGCTGCTTAAATTTGAAATCAAGGCGGAGCCTGGGTCGAAGATACAATCTGTCTGTTTATTTTAAATAGGAGAACGCTCACATCTAACTTATTTGGAGCACTGCTTTACCGGAAAATTTCCGATCTATCAGTTGTTGGGCTACAGCTCCAATTTCCTTCCACGATGCCTCCACTTCGATTTTTGGTACTAACTGGCCTTTTGATACAAGCTCACCTAGTAATTTTAGATCTCCCGCTGGGGAATAACGATTTATTTCCTCACCTAGAAAGAAGCAATACAAAGTTCTACCACCTAAGCCCCTAATATTAATCGTTGCGTAAGGTGAGGACGAATGTCCCATGGACACACATATCCCCTCTGGCATAAGCTGAGGTAGTAATGCAGCTAGCGTATCCCCACCTACTGAATCCACAATGAGATGATAAGGTCCGAATGTATCCAGCGAGGAAATCGCCGGATCGCCAACGATAACCTCATTAGCACCAGCCTCTTGAACAAGTAGAGCTTTTTCCTCTGTTCTGGCTACACCTACTGTAAAAGCTCCTGATTGCGCCGCTAGCTGATGTGCAAAAGTCCCAACTCCGCCAGTCGATCCAGATATCAATATTCGCTTACCGAGCAGCATTCCTCCTTTTCGAAGTGTATAGAGCGCTGACAGACCGGCTACTGGTAAAGTAGCAGCCTGGGCGAAGGTAATATCATCAGGAAATTCAGCCACTAATGAAGTAGGAGCGGCAATTTGTTCGGCCCATGCTCCCATCGGGAGAAGTCCTACGACACGGCTTCCTTGTTTCGGGCCCGTGCCATCTTTGGCTTGCTCGATGACAATCCCGGCAAAATCCCATCCTGGTCTGCTCTGTCTTCCATGATTTCTTGCATCTACAACTTCACCCCGATTCAGAGAGAAGGCCTGTACTTGAACGATCGCTTCCCAAGGCTGGGCCTGCGGGACGGAAACTTCCTTTATTGCGAAATATCCTGAAGCAAACGGATCTGTTACAATTGCACGAACCATATGATCTCCCCCATCATTCTCATTGAGAAACCCTTGTAAATAGCTCCCCTTTTTCACAATGTAGTATACTGTAGGGAACTATCTGCACCAAGTGTAGAACTACACCTCATTATGAAAAGGATTGAAAAAGGATGACCATGCACAAGGACTTCCGATATAAAACATTAAAAAACGTTTTGGGAGAGATTGAAGCTGTTCGCATGAAGCGTCAACGGGAATATACTGAGCTATCACACCCGTTATTAAAACGATTTACTCAGCAGGAGCTTAATGATGAGGCATGTCCTACGTATAAAAATCTATTGGTTGGACGGTCTCGTCGAATACCGGATCGGCAAACGATAATCCATATTGCTGAGTATCTGGAGTGTACTTCACATGAGCGCAATGACCTTCTCCTCGCCGCTGAATATCTTCCGATCCATTACGAACTCGAAGGACGTTCTCTAGAGCTGGCGCTGGAGCAAACACAGCAAATCATGAGTAATTTGCCATTTCCGGCGATGATTGTTACTCATACCTTAGATATCAAAGGGTTAAATGAACCGTTTCGCCATTTATTTGATATTCCTTCCGATTCTTTTATGAATGGCAAACTGAATAAAGTAGATTTTCATTTTAACTCCGATTTTTCCATTCGTCCCCGTTCTACCTTCGATGCTGAGTCGTTCGAACAGTGGGAGTCTCATGCTATTTTTGGGATACAAGCTTTCAAAAGATATAACATGTTGTCCCGATACGACCATTGGTATACGAAGTTAATAGACAGATTTCAAAAATACGATGATCTTAATAAATATTGGAATATGCAGCCAAAGGACTCAGCAAGTGAAATTGAGCAACCCAAAATTATTTTGGCCAGAATGGGAACCGCGGACGATTTAGTCCCTATTCGCTACAAGCAAATTCATCTTTCTGTAAGTAGCCACATGTATCCTGGAATTGAAGTATACTTACCGATTGACGATCCTGCACGCATAGTATTTCAATATTGGGGTTGTCCAGCCGAATATCAGAACTACGCTTTTAATGAATAGGAAAAATTCGCCTACAGCACTTTACGAGTAACAAAAGCTCAATAAAAAAAGAGGTAATCCAGGACTTTATTTTCTCGTCCATGGCTACCCCTGTCTGGTTTTGGAGGTCAGTCTAATATTTTGTTTTTGCGAACCGTAGAGAGCAAATTGCTCTCCACGGTATTTCTCTTATACATTTTTTAGGTGTGGCTTACCCTTAAAGAATAATAGCAATGAGACCGCCGGAGCCTTCATTAATGATACGACCCAGCGTTTCCTGCAGCTTATAGCGTGCATTGTCCGGCATCATGGCGATTTTACCCTGAATGCCTTCCCGTACAATGGAATGCAGCGAACGTCCGAAAATGTCTGACTCCCAAATTTTGATTGGGTCATTCTCAAAATCTTGCATCAGATAGCGCATAAGCTCTTCACTTTGCTTCTCTGTTCCGATAATCGGAGCAAATTCCGATTCCACATCGACACGAATCATGTGTATAGAAGGTGCTGTCGCCTTGAGCCGCACACCAAACCTTGTACCCTGACGAATCAACTGCGGATCGTCTAGTGCCATCTCAGATAACGACGGCGCGGCAATGCCATATCCCGTTGTCTTGACCATTTCCAGCGCCTCGGCGAAGCGGTCGTACTCTCGTTTGGCATGGGCAAAATCCTGCATCATTTGCAGCAAATGATCCTTGCCACGAATCTCTACCCCGACGACTTCGACCAAAATCTGGTCATAAAGCTCATCGGGAGCATACAGATCAATTTCAGCTACGCCCTGCCCCATATTCATCCCGCTCAATCCGGCCCTGTCGATGAATTCATATTCCATAAACTGGCCAACCACTCGATCTACATCACGCAGGCGTCGAATATCTTTAACCGTATCGCGAACGGAATTTTCATAATTGCTACGCAGCCAGTGCTCTTCGTTCAGTACCATGACCCAGCTCGGCAGGTTTACATTCACCTCATGCACCGGAAATTCATACAATACTTCACGAAGTACGCCTGTAACATCATCTTCCGTCATCGTCGCCGCGCTGAGTGTCATGACTGGTATATCGTACTTGGCAGCCAGCTCACTACGAAGCTGGAGTGTTTCATCACTGCGCGGATGTGTGGAGTTGATAACCAAAACAAATGGCTTGCCAACTTCCTTCAACTCCTCAATGACGCGTTCCTCCGACTCTACATAAGAGCTGCGCGGGATTTCCGCAATCGTGCCGTCTGTAGTGACTACTACACCAAGCGTCGAATGCTCTTGAATAACCTTGCGTGTACCAATTTCTGCCGCTTCCTGAAAAGGAATGGGTTCTTCGAACCATGGTGTGGAGATCATCCTCGGACCATTTTCATCCTCGTACCCTTTTGCTCCTTCTACTGCATATCCTACACAGTCAACCAGACGTACATTCACGTCCAGTCCTTCCGTTACTTTGA
>RCUE01000307.1_pt1 | contig 14494 bp, 12 predicted proteins | sample 2166111 | NCBI WGS metagenome assembly RCUE01 (sample SAMN09930795, study PRJNA488358) | compost metagenome | feature: garden; material: soil; isolation source: compost soil in phenylacetonitrile-enriched culture | place: Germany: Experimental Botanical Garden Goettingen | collected 2016-01-27 | reverse complement strand
TATCCGTTCCCCACTTGTTCGGGAACCAGGAAAAATTCAAATACCAGTCAAACGTTATCGGCTCTGTATCCGCCTTCCAGCCCGGCGCATCTGCCGTAGCCTTTGTCTTCTCATCTTTCAATTCCGTGGCAGCGCCATTTCCACCCGACGTACATCCCACGAGCGGTCCTACCAGCAGAACAACAGCCAACAGCCCCTTTTGCCATTTACGAATGTTCATCATAAATCTCCCCCTTAGATGATGTACTAGCCCTTAACCGAGCCGATCATTAGCCCTTTGACAAAATATTTTTGCAGGAATGGGTATACCAGCACAATCGGCAGTGTCGTTATGACCATCGTCGCCAGCTTGATCGATTGTGAAGTAACGGACTGGGCGACAATCCCAGGTGCGGCAGACATCATTTGATTAGAGCTGGATTGTGCAACAACCCGGTACAAATACGTCTGAATCGGCTGAAGATCCGTATTATTGATATAGATCATTCCTGTAAAATAATCGTTCCACTGGTACACCCCATGAAACAAGGCAATTGTCGCTACTACTGGCATGGATACAGGGAGCACAATCCGGCAAAAGATGCCGAAATCGTTGGCTCCGTCTATTTTCGCCGCTTCCTCCAGTGCATCCGGCAGTTCCCGAAAAAAAGCCATAAAAATAATAAGGTCGAAAAAGCTGAACATCGCAGGAATAATGTACACCCAAAAGCTGTCCAGTAGCCCGAGATCACGAATCAGCAAATACGTTGGAATCAAACCCCCACCAAAAAACAGGGTAATGGTGCCGATCAGCATATACAACTTGCGCCCGATCAGCTCTCTACGAGAATATGCATATGCAATCATGGCAGTAAAAAACACATGCACAATCGTGCCGATTAGCGTCTTGGCGACCGTTACTCCCATCGCAGTCATAATGCCGCTGTTGGCAAATACAGCCTGATAGCTGCTGAGACTAAAGAGTCTCGGCCACCAGTAAATGCCGCCTCGCATTGCGTCTGCCCCTTCGTTAAAGGAGTTCACCAGCACATACCACACGGGATATAACGTTACAAAACAAATGACCAGCATAAAAACGTTGTTAAATAAATCGAATATCGCTTCGCCTGCTGTTCTGCGTCGCAATAGCTGCATACATCCGTCCTCCTTCAAAATAGAGAGGTATTATTCATCCGTTTGGTTACAGAATTGGCTATCAGCAGCAAAATGAGAGCAAGAACCGATTTCAGCAATCCTACCGCAGTAGAATACGAAAAACGTCCCTGCTGAATGCCCACCTGATATACATAAATGTCAACTACATTACTTGCACTCTCATTCAGCGAGTTACGCAGGACAAGAATTTGATCAAAGTTGGAGTTCAATATGCCGCTAACCGCTAAAATAAACAAAATGGATATTGTGCCCTTGATCGCAGGAAGTGTGACATACCACATTTTCTGAAACCGTCCTGCTCCATCAATGGTGGCCGCTTCGTACATGTCCGTAGATACGCCCGCCATTGCTGCCAAATAGATAATGGCTGACCATCCAAGCTCCTTCCAAATATCCGAACTGACGACGATAGTCCAAAAATAGCCCGGCTCCGCTAAATAACTAATCGGCTGGTCGATCCAGCCCCAAGCTAGTAACAGTTGATTGATCAATCCGGTATCTGCTAGCCACGTGGTTAAAATCCCGCCAAGAATGACCCATGATAGAAAGTGAGGAAGATACGAAATGGTCTGAATGGATTTTTTGAACCGCGTAGACCGGATTTCATTCAGAAACAGAGCAAATACAATAGGTAACGGGAACCCGATCGCCAGCTTAAGCAGGCTAATGCCCAGTGTATTTTTGACAATATACCAGCAGTTATCATCCTCCAAGAAGGCGCGAAAATGCTCTAACCCCGCCCATGGTGCGCTTGATATAGTACCAATAATGTCAAAATGTTTGAAAGCAATCAAAATGCCGTACATCGGAATGTAATGGAAAATAATCATCCATACCACTCCAAGTAGTGCCATGGTCTGCAAATGTTTTTGCCCCCCCCATCTGCGGGCTAGTGACGTCCATCTCCCCGATCGAACCGATGGCTGTGGTTGTGGTTGTGGTTGTGGTTGTGGATTTTTCCATCCTGTACTCATACAGAAGACCTCCCTTCTCTATAATGTAAGCACTTACATTTATTATTTTAGGGGCTTTTGCTTCTAATGAGTAGTACTTGATTTTTTGATTTTGGTGTCTAAAGTTCAGGTGGAGATAGGACAATACGTAAAAAGTTCCTTCCAGACTTTGGATTTTCTATATCTATTAATTTACAAAAAAGACTGTCAGATGGTACGATAAGACTATATGGAATTCCAATCATTACCTATGACCTAGATCAGGAGGACTAAGAATGGAAGAATTGGTTCGTTCGATTCAGAAACAGGTTCGGATAAAAAGGTTTGCCTGCTGGGCAGGACTCATCATGTTTGGCCTGTGTACTTTAGTTGGCATTGCAGCTGAGGAATGGTTTATGGCGCTCCTGGGACTCGCAATGACAGTCTTATCAATCTATGGATTAACCATGATGCGTGGTATGACGAAGTTTAATAAAGAATATCAACCGGGAAAGGGATACGGTTATTATCGCCGTACTGCACAGCAAAAGCTGCGTTATTTGACTTGGGGACAATGGATACTCGTCGCCTTTATCGTCATGATGTTCTTTGTATATCACGTCCGTCTTAGTGCTTTTCTTATAGCTATCTTGGGGATCTTGACCATTCAGTTCAGTATCAAAAAACGAATTAAAAATCATCAGGAGCCTAACGTCACAGAGTTGGATGAGTTTGTACGAATGGGGATTGTTTCTCCGCATGAACAGACTATTGGAGTGTATAAAGATTTCCTGCACCTTAGCCATACGTTTCAGGGCAACCAAATTGTTATCGTTACAGACAAACGGCTGATATCTGTGTTTGTAGAGGAACAAGGACGTGCGCTGAAAACGGAAATGCTGCTATCGAGTATAAACAAAATACGTGCAATCGGTACGGGTTTTCAGGGTCAAGGTTTATTGCTGTCTGTAAGCAACCGTGACCATAACGAGCTTCACATTCATATGGTCGGGAAAAGTATTTACTTTTCGCCAGAGCAATTCGTGGGCTCCTTGCTACGGGCACTGGACGCAGCGTTAAAGATTGGATCATACAGTACGGAAGAAACATTCCCCGTTTACCAACAGACAAGGATTTCATTGCATCCATTAGAACAAAGTTTGTTGCACAAGCCTACCACTGCCTAAATATTCCTCGCAAAAAAAACCAATAGCAAGCAAGCCCTGATCTTAATGAGCTTACTTGCTATTGGGTTAATTAAAACAACTAATTTTCTACCATTTTCCCTTATTAATGATTGGCTCCATGATAAAACACAGTGATGAGATCATGACTAGTAACAAACACCAGCAAACTAAACAGACTGAGCGATAGCGGCCGTGAAATCAATTTTTTCATCCTTTAACACTCCTTTTAGAATCGTTATATATTGGTCTTGCTGTGTTGCTGTAGCTTGGGATCTGAAAATCTCAAATATAGCAGTACATTTTCTAAACTCATGCTCATGTTCCATACCCAGGGTATCGGACAGCTTGAGAGATTGCAGAATATAGCCCAACGCAACCGTAAACTGTCGCAGCTTTATATAATAAAGAGCCAGCTGATAGCAGAAGCGAAAATAATAGGATACATTCACAGGCTCTTCAAAATATTTGAAATCTTCAATTTGTTCGGCAAATGATTCAAGCACACGCTCTAAAGGATAGTCGTGTCTGGCCGCTCCCTCAACAATGGAAAGAAGCCCCGGTAACAGTTCTTCTGGATTGTCACGAAGAAATTGAACGTATTCCTGCAATACCTCGGAACGACCCGATAAAATATCAAGAGCATATAAATTGGCTCTTGCAGCATGGCGATAATATTCCACTTCTGCTTCTCCATACGGATCGAGACCATTAAACCAGCCCAACTCTGCATATTTTTCAATGCAATCTCGAGCGGCCTCATACTTGCCTTGTTTTTGGAAGGCCATTCCTTTCATAAGATGACTGTAGCCGTAGTAGTAGACTAACGGCCGTTTGGTATGTATGGGTTGTATAGGTTTCTTGCACGCTTTGTAGAGCTGCAACTCCTGATACTTCTGGTTGACATGGGAATACAGCTGGTCGCATAAAGCGATCATATTGGTACCATCCATAAATGAAAAGGACAGCTTAATCATGTTAACAAGTGTGTCTAGATCTGTGATGTCGGAGTGAACAAGATCATCCACCCTCCCCACCTCCTTGTCCGACTTTTGTACTCATCAAACAAAACATGATCTATATTCCAACTAAAAATAACTTAATTACGTATTTATTACGTAATTAAGTTATATCATAAAATCAGATATGTGGCAAGGAAATTATAATATATTCCAATTTTCAAAATGTGGATGCCTATAGAGCATTCATTTGTTCAGTTCCATATGAAGCAAAGGGAATGCCCGGCCTGATCCATCCAGCGCAGATCGTCCTGTTGGTACAAAGCCGTAATGTCTGTAGAAAGCATGCGCCTTCTCGTTTTGCTCATTCACATCCACTTTGAGGTGCGTCCCTTTTATTTTTTCAGCATGCTGGATGAGTCGGCTGCCTGTGCCCTGTCCGTGCCATTCAGGGTCGACAAACAGCATCTCTATTTTCAGTCCGTCCAGCCCTATAAAACCCGTCGGCTTCTGAGGTTCCGTACACTCCATCCAAACTTCAAGTTCTCTTAAAGCGCCGTTACTTATGATGTGATGGTAAAATTGAATATCTTCTTCAGACAAAAATGTGTGCGTTTGGCGTACTGCCCGATGCCAAATATCTACGAGTTGGTCATGATTTTCTTCCTGATAAGCAATAATTTTATGTTGCACTGTATTTCCCCCTTATGCGAATATCCATATAGCATATTTTGCAGTAAGTTTAACAGCGTATTTAGAAGTATTCAAACACAAAAAAGGAAGCGGATCCATCCGCCTCCTTTAGGTTACAACCCCTTTACAACGTAACGCCATTTTTGAAAATAGCAAGCTCCCTGAAATTGTTTTTCTCATTATTCACCCAGGTTCCGCTGGCTACATCGATAATGTAATCGACAAAGTTGCGTAGCGCCTCTTCCATACTGACATCCTCCACCAGTGAACCAGCGTTATAGTCAATCCAGTGAGGTTTAGCCTTATATAACGGCGAGTTGGTTGACACTTTCATTGTCGGAACGAAGGAGCCAAAAGGCGTGCCACGCCCGGTTGTGAATATGACGAGCTGACAGCCCGCTGCAGCAAGAGCTGAAGAAGCAACCAGATCATTCCCCGGCGCGCTGAGCAGATTAAGTCCCTTGGTCTTGAGACGCTCCCCGTACTGAATGACATCGGTGACCGTGGAAGACCCGGATTTTTGCGTACAGCCCAGTGATTTATCCTCCAGTGTCGTGATGCCCCCTGCTTTATTGCCCGGTGACGGATTTTCGTATACTGGCTGCTTGTAATCCAGAAAATATTGTTTGAAATCGTTAATCAGATGTACGATCTTACCAAATACTTGCTCATCGGCAGCGCGCTCCATTAAAATCGTTTCCGCGCCGAACATTTCAGGTACTTCTGTCAATACCGTTGTTCCACCTTGCGCTGCCATATAATCCGACAATCGTCCGAGTAGTGGGTTGGCAGTAATACCCGATAAGCCATCAGATCCACCGCATTTCAAGCCGATGTTCAGCTCAGACAATGGTACAGGTTCCCGCCGATCTTCTTGCACGGCCGCAAAAATTTCATGAAGCAACCTTACCCCTTCCTCTACTTCATCCGACACATCCTGGGAAAGCAAAAACTTTACCCGCTCCGAATCATATTCCCCGATAGCTTCTTTAAATTCTTTCATTTCATTGTTTTCACAGCCCAAACCCAGTACAAGTACGCCACCTGCGTTCGCATGTTTCACGGCATCGATCAAAATCGTGCGCGTATGTGCATGATCGTCACCCAACTGAGAACAACCATAGTTATGCTTGAGCACAAGTGCATTTTCAAAAGGTGAAATATCTCCCACTTCCTGCTTGAAACGGTTTAAAATAAGTTCAGCGATTCCGTTCACACAGCCGACCGTCGGCACAATCCACAACTCATTGCGAATCCCCACACGACCGTCCTTTCGCCGAAAACCTTGAAACGTACGACTCTCCTGTTCATATAAATGAGGAGCTGGCTTAGGCTTATAAGTGTACTCTTCTACGCCTGTCAGGTTCGTCTTCGTATTATGCGTATGCACATGCTGACCTGCCTGAATGGGCTGAATGGCATGACCGATGGGATATCCGTATTTCAGGACATGCCCACCTTCAGGTATGTCCTGTAGCGCAATTTTGTGCCCACGCGCTACATCCTCGGCCAGCTCCACGCATTGTTCTTTTTGTGCCCCCCATGCCAGCGTTTCTCCCTGCTTGTAATCACGCAAAGCGACAGCCACGTTATCTTGATCATGAATTTGAATGAATTCCAGCATTCCAGTCTCCTCCTTGCTTATGCTCCGGGTACGCTGTTCCCGGTTAGAGAATCGAGCGTCCCCTTCATTCCTCTGCTTGTAATTTCATACACGTGCTGCGCTGTTTGTTCAGCCAGCCCTTCGACCTGATTCAGATCTTGCCCCCACCATGTCTGTTTGCTGAGTAACTGCTCAGTCAATTGCTTCGCTCTGGCGAGAGTTCCGTCATAGGTACTCCACAGTTCGCCAAATGTGCTCAATACTTCCGGTTCGTCTGCCAATGCAATCGACTCGCCATTTCTGTCTCCCCGGTAGAATACGAGTAAGGACGCCAGCGAAAATACGATTTTGGCAGGCAACGCCTTGTGCTGTGCCACATACTGGAGCAAGGATGGCAAGTTCCGTGTCTTAAACTTGGACACCGAATTCAATGCGATGCTCATGACATAATGACTTACATAGGGATTACGGAACCGTTCAATCACATCGTCGGCATATACATTCAATTCCGCTGCTGGCGAGTCCAGTGTCGGAATAATTTCCTCTCGAATCAACGACTGAATATATTCGCCCATAACATCATGCTCGACCGCTTGCCCTACCGTATCCAGGCCATATAAATAGGCTACAGGTGTAAGCGCCGTATGTGCTCCATTCAAAATGCGCACCTTTCGTGTACGATATGGCGCCATATCATCGACAATCAGTACATTCAATCCGGCCAAATGAGCAGGTAATTCTTCTTTAAGCCACTGTGGCCCTTCAATAACCCATAAATGATACTGTTCGCCCACAACAACCAAATCGTCCTTGTAACCCAATTCCGCTTGGATTTCATGAATTCGGTCTTTGGGATAACCAGGTACAATTCGATCCACCAAACTGTTGCAGAACGTATTTGCTTCCTCTATCCATGCAATAAACTCAGCCCCAAGCTTCCATTGGTCCGCATATTTCAGTACGATTTCCTTGAGAGCGTCTCCATTACGGTCGATGAGCTCGCATGGAATGATGACCAATCCCTTGCTCTGATCGCCCCCAAAAAATTGAAAGCGCTTATACAGAAAGGCAGCCAGTTTGCCCGGGAAGCTCTTTTGCGGACGATCTTCTAGCTGATCGTCTGGGGCATAAGCGATCCCCGCTTCCGTCGTATTCGACACAACAAAACGCAGCTCCGGCTTTTGGGATAGTGCTTCATACTCCAAAAAGTCCGAGCCGTACGGATTAATCCCACGAGAGACGCACTCCACAACGGTATGCTCCTTCATGGCCTTCCCATCCTTAATCCCTTCAAGAATAACCGTATACAGGTCATCCTGCTCGTTAAGCTTCTCCACGAGGCCTCCTGGCTGCGGTTGTACAATCACAACTCCCGTATTCCATTCTGCCAGCTTATTCATTTTGTCAAATTGCCAGTCTACAAAAGCACGCAGGAAGTTCCCTTCCCCGAATTGTAGTACCCTCTCGGGATGCGGTTCTGTAATGATAAAGCTTTTTCTGTTTAATTGGTCTAATTCATCTACTTGTTTCATCCGGAGTAGCCTCCCACTAGTACCATAATGATTTCACCGTTATTTTATCATAATGCACACGTTAACAAAATAGTTTTATCAATATTTTTAGTTTTAAAAAATAATAATGACAATAATATGAACACGTTAACATATACGTTTATATAAAAATCTGCAAGTATATTGTCCTTCATGTGTTGTTTCGCACCTGTTCCAAGGCGGTTAAGGCTAACTATTACCCTCTCCCGAGACCTTGTTCATATATACATTTCAGCAGAATAGACGCAAGAAAGCACGGGTAGGATAACACTACTTACTAGGCAGGAGGAGCATCTATGAAGACAATCGCGGATACTATTGTACAAGTTTTGGTCAATGCAGGGGTCAAGCGGATCTATGGCATCGTTGGAGATTCATTAAATAATATGGTTGATTCCATTCGCAGCAATGGTCAAATTGAATGGATTCATGTAAGGCACGAAGAAGTGGCTGCCTTTGCAGCCGGAGCAGATGCTGATCTTAGTGGCAGTATTGCCGTATGTGCCGGTAGTAGCGGCCCCGGAAATCTGCATCTGATTAACGGTTTATATGATTGCCACCGCAATCGGGTGCCTGTACTCGCTATTGCAGCTCATATTCCAAGTGATGAAATCGGAAGTGAATATTTTCAGGCTACGCACCCCGAGCATCTTTTTAGAGAATGCAGTCACTTTTGTGAGGTAATTACGACACCGCGTCAAATTCCAAGAACAGTAACCATGGCTATTCAGGAAGCAGTTTCACGTTCAGGTGTTTCCGTCATTGTTCTTCCCGGTGACGTAGCAGCTTTGGAAGCGGAAAAAGTGCCCACTCCTGAACATGTTTATCACCCCACAGCACCTGTCGTCCATCCGTCCGCTTCTGAAATTTCCCGGCTGGCCGAATATTTGAATAACGGTAAACGAATTACGTTGCTATGCGGCGCTGGCTGTGCTCAATCTCACGACTTGCTTATGCAGCTATGTGACAAGCTAAAATCTCCCATGGTATCCGCTCTGCGAGGCAAGGAATATCTGGAATATGACAACCCTTATTATGCTGGATTGACGGGACTGATCGGGTATTCTTCCGGGTACCATGCCTTGATGGATTGTGACGTCCTGCTCATGCTTGGAACAGACTTTCCTTATAGACAATTTTATCCTGAAGATGCGATTGTCCTACAGGTAGATATAGAGCCGTCCCATCTCGGCAGACGCACTCCGTTGACGTATGGTTTATGCGGAGATGTAAAAGCAACGTTGGAAATGCTGCTTCCTCATTTAACGTCAGAGCATGATTCCAGGCATTTGGAAAAAACCGTCTCTCATTATGCCAAGGTACGCCAGGAGCTGGACGATCTGGCGGTTGGTAAGCCAGGTCATATGCCGATCCATCCGCAATATCTCGCCAAAGTTATCAGTGATACCGCCGAGGAAAATGCTATTTTCACTTGTGATGTCGGTACTCCCACAGTATGGGCAGCGCGTTATTTACAAATGAACGGTCAGCGCCGACTTCTCGGTTCCTTCAATCATGGTACGATGGCAAATGCACTGCCGCAGGCAATCGGTGCGCAGGCCACTGAGCCTGACCGACAGGTGATTGCCCTCTCAGGCGATGGCGGACTTACGATGCTGATGGGCGACCTGCTCACCCTAAAACAGCATCAACTGCCTGTAAAAGTTATTGTTTTCAACAATGGCGCTCTTGGCTTTGTCGAGTTGGAAATGAAAGCAGCCGGATTTCTGGAAAACGGGACTGAACTGGTTAACCCTGATTTTGGTGCTGTAGCGCAAGCCATGGGACTCAAGGGCATTCGGGTTGAAGATCCTACGATGTTGGAGGATGCCATTCAGCAAGCATTGGCTCATGACGGCCCTGTTGTGGTAGATGTGGTGGTGGACCGTCAGGAGCTGTCCATGCCACCTAAAATTAATCTTAAGCAAGCAGAAGGCTTTACACTGTGGATGATGAAAGCCGTGCTGAACGGACGCGGAGACGAGATTGTTGAACTGGCTAAAACCAATCTCTTTCGTTAAATACATGACGAAGCAGTGCTCATTTTAACAAAAAAGAGGCAGGAACAGTGCTTGAGCATTGTTCCTGCCTCTTTTACATAACAAAACTCAGCGTGGTCTGTCTGCCGTCGATTTCCGCTTCATGAGCCTGGTTTCCATAAATATAAGCTCGCCCTCATTGGACGGTGACTGAATTCGTTCCAGAATGCAGGCGGCTCCGCGCTCGCTAATCTGCTCAATCGGTCTTTTGACTGTTGTTAACGGTGGAGTCGTATACATTGAGAACCCGATATCGTCAAAACCAATGACAGAGATATCCTCTGGTACCTTCAAGCCGTTTTCGAATACCGCATTCATTGCCCCAATAGCCATATCATCGTTAGAGCAAAATACCGCTGTCGGCGGCTCCTGCAAGGAAAGCAATTGCTTCATTGCCTGGCTACCACTTTCAGTATCATAATGACCTTGCACGATATATTCATGTCGAATGGGCTTACCACTATCAATCAACGCATTCATAAAACCCTCGCGGCGTTGCTGGGTAGACTTGAAGCCTTCTACCCCTTCGATGATCGCAATGCGTTCATGCCCACTTTCAACGAGAAAGGAGACCGCTTCATAGGACCCTTCTTTATCATTAGAAATCACGTTTACAATCCCCGCCCCGGACACCTGCCGATTCAGAACAACAAGCGGAATGCCTTGACCGAGCACATGATAAATAAAAGGGTTGTCCGCCTCGCTCTGGCTCATCAGAATGATACCATCAAAACGCTTGCGGTGTATGGCCGAAAAATCAGCGTAATCGTCAATTCCTCGCACAAACAGATTGTAATCTACCCCAATGACATGATTAACACCCCGGATGGTATCGGCAAAAAAACTGGAGCTTGTGCCTTCTGAAATACTGGTGAAAAACAGGCCAATCGTATGCGAGCGCTGGAGAACTAGGCTTTTGGCATTAAAATTTGGAATGTAATTGAGTTGCTCTGCCAACTCCATAATTTTGCGTTTCGTATCTTCTTTAATAAGCGGGCTGTTATTGAGCGCCCGGGAGACGGTTGTATGGGAAACATTAGCCAATTTGGCAATGTCTTTAATGGTAGCTGCCATATACGTATCCTTTCCTTAGTGAGGCTCTAAAAAAATTATATACCCACCATACCACAGGAGCCGCCCGGAAAAGAAGACTTTCACAAATTATACGCGGTTGTCCGCATGTCGACGCTGTAATTCTTGAACCATTTCTGCATGTCTGCTGTCCGTCAGCTTGTACATTTTACCGATGACCAGCATGGCCAAAGCCAGGGCAACAGCCGGATAGAGACAAAGTAATGCTTTGATCCCAAGCAGGGTTCCAGAGGACTGAACCACATTCGGAACATACCCGATGAGCGCTAGTCCAATACCCGATAGAAAGCCAGACAAGGATTGAGCCAACTTACGTGAAAAGTTAAATAACGAGTAAGTAATCCCTTCCTTACGCTCCCCGGATGACCATTCGCCATAATCAATAATATCGGACACGAATGCCCAGGTCACCCCGTTAGGAATACTAATACCAATGAACGAAATACTGGCCAGGATTGTGAAAATGTATACATTTGAAGGCATAAAAAAGTTAATGGAGTCGGCAATGACACTAACCAGCATCCCCAGTATGGCTGTTTTTCGTTTACCGAAACGCCGTACCAGCTTGGGCAGGAACAATACACCCAGTAGCGACGAACCGATAATAATAAAATTCATATAAGCCATTAACTCTACATGCCCCAAGTTATATTCGGCAAAATAGATCAGCAGAGCGGACTTAATATTGTACGCGGATATAGTGAAAATCGTCATCAAAACGAGCACCAGCAAAGGCTTGTTATTCGTAAAAGTATGCACAATAACGCCTATAGATAGCTTCTCTTTTGGCCCGGACTGGCTAATAATACGTTCTTTCGTTCCTCGGTAACATATGATGAAAGCGATCACACCAATGAGTGACATAATCCCCATCACAACCGGATAGCCAACATGGTGGTTAGGAAATAGTAAAATAAGCGGCATGACAACGACACTGGTGACGAATAATGCGCCCAGCGATCCCGCCTGACGGAAAGATGACAATGAAGCACGCTGATGAGTATCCTGTGTAATAGCGGCACCTAGCGAGCCGTATGGAATGTTTACAATAGAGTAGCCGATCCCCCAGATCATATAGGACGCATAGGCGTAAATGAGTTTTCCTGTGGGTGAAATATTCGGCGATATAAAGGTTAGAACCGTAAGAATTGCAAGGATAACGCTTCCAACAATAAGAAAAGGTCTAAATTTTCCACGTGTACCGATATGTTTGCGATAATCAACAAAGGACCCGACAATGGGATCACAGACGGCGGCAAATAGCTTGCTGACCAAGAAAATGCCTGCGGCGGCTCCTGCAGAAACCCCTGCTACATCTGTAAAAAATTTCAGCAAATACAACTGCCCCAAATCAAACATGAATCCGTTTCCAAAGTCACCCATACCATACGAAATCTTTTCTTTCAGGCTAATATGCTCGCCTGTCTTGTTGTCAGTTTGGACGCTCTCCTGCACGATAGGCACTCCCATACCTACACACTCCTCTATACTTGTAATTATTTTCACATATTCATTGATATCTATTTTGTTTTTCAATGGCTCTTGCCGGGAGTTTGGTACAAGCTCCTAGCAAGAGCTCCTTTTCTCTGAAGTTAGTGAGGTCTCACTTTAGAGAGTAGCATCACTTACTATGAACAACCGTTGGGAAGTTAAAATATTGCTCGGCGTTATTGTAGCAAATATTTTGTACCATGGCTCCGAGCAGTTCCAGATCCTCAGGGGCCTTGCCTTCCTGAACCCACGTTCCGATTAAATCGCAAAGGATACGGCGGAAATATTCATGACGTGTGTAGGATAGAAAGCTGCGGGAATCCGTCAGCATGCCAATAAAGCGGGACAGCACTCCGTAATTAGCCAGCAGCTTCATCTGCTCCTGCATGCCTTCGATATGGTCGTTAAACCACCATGCGGTACCAAACTGGATTTTCCCTACTGTACCGCCGGATTGGAAACTGCCTGCGAGACTTGCCAATACTGGATAGTCAACCGAATTAAGCGAATACAAAATGGTTCTCGGCAATCCTCCTGCCAGTTCCTGTGCGTCCAGCAATGCTGCCAGTGGACGAGCGAGGGAGCCATCATTTACAGCATCATAGCCTGTATCCGGTCCCAATCGACAGAACATCGCAGTGTTGTTGTTACGCAGCGCATGAATATGGTACTGCATCGCCCAGCCGTGTTCTGCATACTGTTTGCCAAGGAAGACCAGAACGTACGACTTATATTTCGCCTCTTCCAAAGGAGTCACATGGCCTTCCTCCAGCGCCTTGCTAAATATGGCTGCTGCTTCCTCCGGTGTTGTTTCTTCAAAAACTACAGTATCCAGCGCATGATCAGATACCCGACCTCCGGCAGCATGAAAATGGCGCACCCGGCTTGCCAGCGCATTCAAAAATCCTTCAAACCCGGAAACATCCAATCCGCTGACTTCACACAATCGAGCCACCCATGGCTGGAAGGTTTCACGATTAATTTCCAAAGCTTTGTCGGGGCGGAAACTTGGCAACACAGCTACTGGGAAATCGGTCAGCTTGCTAATTTGTTTGTGGTATTCGAGATGGTCGGTCGGATCATCCGTGGTGCACACCACAGTTACCTTTGAGTTCACAATCAAATCACGTGCCCCATAGCCCGGTCCTTGCAGCTTTTGGTTTACCTTTTCCCAGATCACAGGTGCGTTCTGTTCATTCAGCAACTCATAGACACCAAAAAAGCGTTGAAGCTCCAAATGCGTCCAATGGTACAGCGGGTTACCGATCAATGTAGGAACAGTTTTGGCCCAAGCCAGAAACTTGTCATAATCCTCACCATCACCCGTGATCAATCGCTCCTCGACCCCATTGGCCCGCATAAGTCTCCACTTGTAATGATCACCGTACAACCAAGCTTCCGTAATATTCTTGAATTTTTTATTTTCATAAATTTCTTGTGGACTTAAATGACAATGATAGTCAATAATCGGCATATCCTTGGCATACTGATGATACAAGGTTTCAGCCGTTGGATTGCTCAACAAAAAGTTTTCGTCTAAAAACGTTTTGGTCATTACTTTCTCATCCCTTCTATAATCATGTTTCTTAGCTATTTGTTAACGTTAACAAAAATGCTCGAGACACTACTTTCCTTTTAACAATTACATTGTCCATAGCAGTAAGAAATCCATATGATTTGTACAGGTCAATACAGCTATAATATGATACCTGTACATCATGTCATACTGGTTTACTTCACCTTAAATTTAATGTTTACGTTAACAACAATTACATTGTAACCGCTATCCTTTGTAG
>RCUE01000306.1_pt1 | contig 14512 bp, 18 predicted proteins | sample 2166111 | NCBI WGS metagenome assembly RCUE01 (sample SAMN09930795, study PRJNA488358) | compost metagenome | feature: garden; material: soil; isolation source: compost soil in phenylacetonitrile-enriched culture | place: Germany: Experimental Botanical Garden Goettingen | collected 2016-01-27 | reverse complement strand
CTTTTCTTCCCTCTCACCACAAGAATTTGTCGATGTATCAAATCAGATGTATATAAAAACCACTTTTTAATCATGCGAAACCCTAACAAATTAAAATCCTTAAAAATACCGATATAGGTATATGAACATGTAAACAATGACTATGTAATAAACGATTCTATATAAATTACACTTGATATTTTGACAGGGGAGTGTGGTTGGAAGGAGGAGATTCGGAAAAAAGGAGAGGTTGGATACGCCCTGCGCTCCGGCAGAAGAAAGGCCAGCGTGTCTTTTTCCGACCGCTCCTACCCACCGCCCTTCCTTCTTTTCTTACCTCTCACCATAAACATTTGTCGATGTATCAAATCAGATGTATATAATACCATAAACTTCTCATCAACTATCTCTCAATACAACATAGGTTAGCCACATAAGAACATCTCAATATTTTAATAATCTGTATTTTTTTGGTTGATACAAGTGTATGCTACTAAATTCCTCCTTGTCTACTCCTATTCATTAAGATTAAACTCGTATGAACACAGGTTCATACACAGTGAATACCTATTGACTTATATGGAAAAATGCGCTTTATACGATCTAATCTCATTATGAATAGGCATTCATTTAACATGAATACCTATTCATTTCAAAAAACAATAGTTATTGCTCTAAAAAAATAGGAATAAGTACTACACCTGTTGATTATCGATAGGCTAGGAATAAAGACGCACACGTAGACATGTCTCCTCGTCTGTTTTCCATAAGGAAGGGACACAGCCGCTTTGTGGCGCCAAGGCCGGACCGGCAAAACATCTGGGTGTTTCGGAGCAGGAGGCAGTTGCCGGTCGGTTTCGTCCTTGACGCCATACGCATCCTTCTTTCTATCCATCTATGGATACCAAGGGTGTTGATTCTTCCAAGAGGATAAGACCACCACAAGAATTTGTCGATGTATCAAATCAGATGTATATAAAAAGCTAAAGAGTATACATGGTAATGTATGTAATATCATGGGTTTTTTTGTTATCATTTTTCATACGGGTTTGTTATACTATTCATAAAAAGGAGGCAATTCGAAGTTACTATACAATCAACTTCGTTCATTACTTAATGATGCTTCTAGCACTAGGCATTTTACTCTCTATAGTGGAAGAAATAGCATTAATGATTTTTCCGTTAGTTTTTTTCCACTATCCCATTCGCAAACATCTTACGTTCCTATTTATAATTAGCATTCTAGTCGCGGCCTTTTCGCGCTTCATCAGACCATACATCGAGACACCTTATTCTATCTTTTTAATTATGCTATTCTTTTACATACTTCTTATCTTTATTTATCGGCTTAAGCCGATAAATGGACTCATCGTTTTATGTCTGGGCTATTTGACAAATACAGCTATTATGACAATCATTTTGTTAATTTTAATGTTTATTCTGAATCAGACCTTTCCGCAAATTATAAGTCAAATTCTGTATCAAACTTTTGTTATGCTTGCTACGTCCGTCATTATGTTTATAGGCGCATATATTATCTACAAGAGAAAATGGCAGGTTAGCTTAGAGAGTGAAAAACCGTCAAAAATGGGAAAGCAATTCAATTATTTAATTAGCGCTTATGCTCTTATCGGGATGTTTCTTATTACTCAAACAACTACAGCCTTCTTATCTACAGAATACGATTTTTATTGGACAAGCCTTGTTTTTTTCGGTGCGTTTAGTATTTTCTTATTAATGTTTGTATTAATTAGAAATATTAAAGCTATGCAATACCAAATGAAAATTGAAGAGGAAAAATCATATCTTGAAAATTTAACAAGCTATACAGAGGAAATTAAACAAATTAACCGTGATTTTTATTCCCAGGCACAAACATTACGACAAATGGCGGTATGCCAAAACATGAATACAATAATCAGCTACCTTGATCATTTGCTTCAGGAACGAAATTTCCTACAAGCATCTATTGAAATTAACGAGCCAATGCTGGCGGCTTTTTTAGGAAAAGAACGTCATGTCTGTCAATCATACGGTGTGAACCTAATGGTGATAAATAACGGCTATTACTTTACGCCAAACTCAATTTCCGGTTATCAGCTTAATCGTCTATTCAAGCAGATTTTTGATGATATTATTCTCGTTTTAAAACAACATACTGCTACCGACAAGTGGATTCGCTTCACAGTGGATAGTGTGATAGACGAAAAGACTACTTTTATTATTGAGACTATTTATTTGCGACAATTAAGGGAAGAGATAATTCAGCAAATTGAAATGCATGCAGGAGACATTGAACTGCTTTATGATGCGGATGCGAATAAAACCAAAATAATCATTCATTTTTAGGGGGGGCGGTTATGAAAAAGCTAGCCTACCATCTTGCGACACTATTAAAAGAAAATACCGATCATCCTGCTTCCGTGGCAGTTATTCAATTTGGGATTGAAGGATTTTTAAACACATTGGTTACAACACTCGTACTTATTTTAGCTTCCATCATCACCGGACAAAGCATTCCTGTGCTTTTCCTCGTTTTAGGGTTCAGTGGATTACGGCTGCTTACCGGCGGAGCCCACCTAAAGAGCAGCCTGGGATGTACCATTGTCTCGGTTTTGATGTTAGTCGGCAGCAGCTACATTCCTGTATTCTTCTGGTCAAGCTTACTTTTTTGTCTACTGGCACTCATCATTATTGAAATCTATTCTTACTATATTGAACCGTACCAATCTACCCGGCCTCTGAAATACAAACATAGATTCAAACTTTTGGCGAGGCTATGGATCGGGCTTGGATTTCTTGCTTCCTTTTTTGAAATTAGTCAACCTTTCACAGTTGGATTATTGCTCCAATCTTTATCTGTGATGCCTCCTGGTATTCGTTTTATTCATAGCCTGAATCGGCTCTTTGCAAAAGGAGGTGAATCTACATGATAAAAAAAGTGCTCTACGCAATGACTTCTTTTTTTACCATATTCGCAGCGTTTATTGTTACACCTTTATCTGTTACTATTCTTCACGCTCCGGAAACGCCTGAAGAGCTTCGTTAAAAAATAAAAACAAGAACATAAAAAATACGGTGGTGATATCATGAACATCTTAGTATGCGAAGATAATCTCATTCAAGCGCAGGCGCTTACTAGTCACTTACAAACATTTGATTATATTCAACGTGTCGATGTAGTAACTACAGGGGAGGAAATGATTTCCGTTGTACTGGAAAAGAATGATATCACCGCTCTTTTTCTTGATATTGACTTACCAGGTATGAACGGATTGGAGGCATATGGGATTTTAAAGATGCAAGGATGCGACATTCCGGCTATCCTTATTACCGGATTACGCCCCGCTGCGAGTGACACCTATCATTTAGGTATTGTCGATGTTGTTGAAAAACCTTATTTAACCCCACGCTTGGAAGAAGCTTTAAAAAAGCTACGATTACACATTGAGCATCAAAACTTTATACAAGCCGGTGGAGTTTATGTTCCGGTTATTACGGATGAACTTGCTTTACTTTCGCCAAAAGATATTTTATTTTTTGAAGCAGGGGCACGCGAGCTAAAAGTACATACTTTACACAATACATTTGAAGCAAAATATATTCCGCTAAAAATATATGAGAAATACTTAAGAAATCAGGGCTTTGTTTTTAGTCACCGCGCTTACCTGGTTAATACAAGAAAGATTAAATATATCGATCATACTGGTATTCATTTTATAGGAGATTTTCAGCATGTTGCATCTGTTGCAGAGGATAAGCTCAGTATTTTAAAAAAGATTTTACAGCGTATAAATATCTCACCTGTATAATTATCACCATAGAACACATCTATGGTGTATTTTTATTATTTGAATGAATAAGGATGGATACGTATGAACATTGAAGCAGAGATTAAGAAGCTATACAATTGCAGGCTATTAAGAACTCAAGCAGAATGCGAGGAGTTCGATCATATTCTAGAAAAATTAGCGGATTATACAGAAGAAAAAATGATACGGGACTTATGCGTATGGACAGTAAGGTAAAAACGATCGTCGTTGATTTACTTATTGATATAAAAAACGATGACCCAAAAAGGTTTGCACATACGGCTGATGAATTAATCGGTATATTATAGTATCTATATACATCTGATTTGATACATTGACAAATTCTTGTAGTGAGAGGGAAGAAAAGAAGGAGGGGCGGTGGGCGGGAGCGGTCGGAAAAAGACACGCTGGCCTTTCTTATACTAGAGCGCAGGGCGCATCCAACCTCTTCTTTTTCTGAATCACCTCCTTTCAACCACGCTACCCTATCAAAATATCAAGTGTAATTTATATAGACAAGACAGGGAGGGGGCTTTTTATATCGTCACAATTTTTCCTTATTTGTCCAATACATAAACTTCCTGAATATGGTACAGTAATAACGAACCCCTTTGTTCCACTTCACCTTTCTCCTGCCGGCTAATGCCGGCTTTTTTATTTCTAAGCAACACTCTATCACATAGATAGTGAAACTTTTCCATATTTTGTCCGTAAATAAATAACATCACACACTTTTGTATAAGGAAGGATGCTATGAATATTTTTTTACTTCTTACAACGCTCTTTACAGGGCTACTTATTGCTTTAATAGGAATCGTTATTTACAAAATCATCGCGAAGAAAGAGCTTCCTGACAGCCACTATACGCCATTTGATTACATTACAGCCCAGACTGCTGTTGAGTTTCATGAAGAAAAGGAAGAAAAAGAGCAAGAAGACGAACAAGGTGACGATAAAGATAAAAATGAGAAGAAGAAATAACGTTTACCTTCCTATAGACAAGCCATAATAGTCAGTTCAGCTCTATGATTAATAATAATGCTCACTTGGCCCTTTATAGTCCTGAAGCGTGTTACCACCGTCAACGACGAACAGTTGTCCAGTAACAAAGGATGGCCCTCGTTACATTAAAGCATGTGGTAAGATTACGGGAAATAGACAAATCCCACTCTTCGTCCTCTATTTCAGCAAAAGGGATGCATTTTTCAGGGGAGCCTACTTGTGCCATCCCCGCATTATTAATAAGAATATCAACTCTGCCAAAATTATCGAGCACAGCGCTAACCAATTTTTGAGTCTGCTCTCGATCCATTAAATCAACTACATACCTACAAGCTTCTATCTCCTCTGCTTTCAATTCATTTACATATTTGTGAATGCGTTCCGTTGTTGATGCAATTGCGATCCTACCACCTGGTTTGCCAATCATTTTAGCTGTTGCAGAACCGATTCCGGAATGACTGCCTGCACCGGTAGAAAAAAGGCGGACGTGTCTTTTTCCGACCGTTCCCGCCCACCGCCCTTCCTTCTTTTCTTACCTCTCACCATAAAAATGTGTCGATGTATCAAATCAGATGTATATAGATATGTTTCCTGAACATGTCTTTGTTAGCGGACGTTAAAAATGTAAAAAGATACATAGAAGCTAAATACCATTACAAAAGAAAAGAAGATAGCAAGCTTTTTTTGTTTTTGAATGAAATGATTAAGCGCCATAACGCCAACCATTAAGCCAATAAAAAATTGCATTACAAAACCCGGAAAGTAATCGTGCGTTGGAGAAGCTGACAAGTTTATTATAGACATAGATACGACAACTAAAGATATAATTAATTGGATTATATCGAGCGCTTTCCATTTTTTCATGATAGCCTCCTTCTCTTTACTTTAATTTCCAATTAAAAATAAAACAAGTCTTTTTAAGAACATCTCATGTCACCTTACTCCGAATCATACAGAAATAAGGATGGAGAGACCGCTATGAAGTTGGAAATAATCTATAAGAAACATCTGTCATTGCTCACATCTATTGCGTATCGCATGCTCGGTTCCTTAGCTGACGCGGAAGACATCGTTCAAGAAGTGTTTCTTGAAGTACAGCAACTCGATACAGACCATGTATATAACATGAAAGCATATCTAGTTAAATCGGTAACTAATCGATGTATCAACTTCCTGAAGTCAGCCCGCAAAAGAAGGGAAGTTTACGTAGGTCCTTGGCTTCCTGAACCTCAAATCACCCTTTCGGAACAAAATCCGATGGAGTTAGTCGTGAAAGACGAAGCCATTTCCTATGCTTTTCTCGTCATGCTAAATCAACTAAACGCTGTGGAAAGGGCTGTGTTCATCCTGAGGGAAGTACTTGATTACAGTTATAGTGAGATCGCCCAGGCTTTAGATAAAACGGAGGAAAATTGCCGTAAAATTTACAGCCGTATCAAAAAAAAGCTGCATCAAGACGTACCTGTTCCATCCTCCAATATGGAAAAAGAAGATGCTCTGATCCAATCATTCATACTTGCCTCAAAAACGGGAAACTTTGATAACTTTGTTAGCATGTTAACCGACGACGCTATACTTACTATGGATGGTGGTGGCAAAGTACGTGGAGCCTTACGTCCAATTATTAGCCGGCATCGTATCTTGGCTTTATTCAAAGGAATTGTTCCGAGAGGATATTTTGAAGGGAATCTTCTCCCTGTTCACATTAACAATCAGAGAGGAATTTTGCTGATGAGGAATGACCAGCCGACATTGGTGATATGTTTTGGATGGGATTTGCAACAAGAACATATCAAACGTATTTTTATCATATCCAATCCTGACAAGCTTAAACATATTCAAGTATAGGAATAAATGATTTTAAAAGGAGTACTTTTTTGTACTTCTTTTTTTATTTGTGTCACAAATTCGATATGTATTCTGTTAAGTAAGTAAAGGTAAGAAATGATGGCAGCACATAAAGCCATGAAAATTCACTTCTTACTTTTACAAATTACTTTTAAGGAGGATTTCACATGGAAACGAGATTTTTTATGGAGAAAGTAAATCCGAAAGGCTATACCGCAATGCTCGAATTGGAAAAATACCTGATGTCTACTAGCATTGATAAAAAACTGAAGGAATTAATCAAAATCCGCGCTTCCCAAATTAACGGTTGTGCATTCTGCATTGACATGCACACTAAGGACGCACGCAAAATTGGCGAAACAGAGCAACGCATTTATGCTCTCAACGCATGGCGGGAAGCTCCCTTCTTCACACCTGAAGAACGTGCTGTTTTAGCTTTGACAGAAGCTATTACCCTGGTAACAGAAGGTCATGTACCAGATGATGTATACAACGACGTACGACGGTATTTTGACGAAACCAAAACCGCAGAAATCATCATGGCAATTGTTACGATCAATGCGTGGAACCGAATTGGCATCTCCACAAGAAAAATGCCTTCCGTTTGATCGGGGACTCCAAGCGTTGTCACAAACGGAAAAAGACACGTTTTCCTTTCTTCTGTTGGAGCACAAGTCGCATCCAACCTCTTCTTTTTCCGAATCTCCTCCTTCCAACCACACTCCCCTGTCAAAATATCAAGTGCAATGTATATAGAAGCGTACCGTATATTAATAAAGCCTGGCTCCTTAAAAGGGTCCAGGCTTTATTTTTTAACTTGATGAGTAATTAATTATGATAATAAAAATTGCTTGAATTCTAAGCGTTCATCGCTTATTATGACCTCATTAGGATTTGTTCATAAACAAAAGGCGGAACGATAGAGCAATTCCCTCTTTACTATCTCTTTTTACGTATTGTTTTGGCTCTTCTCCAGACCTCAATCCCTTTTCAGGTAGTTTCCATTCATTCGGTTCATTTTTCAACATAATCACGTTATTATGTTGGAGGATATCCCCCTTTACCGATATAAGCAGCTTCAGCTATTAGCCACCCCTTAACGTAATTTCAATGTATCTTACAAAGTAAAATACAAAAAAGCGTTCTGTTTTCAGCGTGGTTATCTTACATATAGAGGATTATCGGATATAAGCAATAAATATGTGAAACCTATTGAGGTTTAAATCGTTTTACAGAGTAAAAGGGAGATATGCAACGGGAAGAGCACTGCAACTTGCATTGCTTATTACCAGTTGGCTAGGTAGATGGATAAAAAAGCGCAGTTCATTAACTTAATCTTTCTTTGCGTAAGCGATATTACCAGACATTCATTGGAATGAAGAATACTATTTTTTTAGTTCTTATATATAGGGTAAACTAATAAAAAGTGCTTGCAGAATCGAAAAGGGGTGTTGTTCTATATGATAAAAACAACTGATTTACACAAAGGTGCAATGGACATGTTGTTAGAAACCAGCCGCACTTTCTTTATTCCAATTAGTCATCTATCTCCAGGGTTACAGGAATCGGTTGCTTCAGCCTACCTATGCATGAGAGCTATAGATGAAATAGAAGATCACCCCGAACTTCCAACGGATGTGAAAATTAGCCTCTTGCGTTCAGTCAGTCTTCTTCTGGAAAAGCCTATCGATAATAATGAATGGATGGCATTATTTCAACCGTACAGTTCTCTTCTCCCAGAAGTTACCTTACGACTGGGGGACTGGATAAAGCTCAGTCCGCCCTCCATCGCACCAAATATCCGGAAGGCAACAGCAATTATGGCGAATGGAATGGCAAATTGGGTTTCTAAAGAATGGAGAATTAAGAATGAGGAGGATTTAGATGACTACACCTTCTATGTTGCAGGTCTAGTCGGCATACTGCTATCGGAGATTTGGAAGTGGCACGATGATATTGAAACAGATCGTGACTTAGCCGTTGCTTTTGGCCGTGGACTACAGGCTGTTAACATCATTCGTAACCGCGCTGAAGACGTATGCCGAGGAGTAAACTTTTTCCCTGATGAATGGAAAGCAGAGGATATGTTTGCGTATGCCAGACGTAACCTTGCATTAGCCGATGCATACTTGAAGAGCATTAAATCGGATACAATTCTTGTTTTCTGTAGAATACCGCTTATTCTGGCTCATGGTACACTCGACGCTCTAGCAGCGGGTAAAGAAAAGCTTGATCGTGCTACAGTAACTCACCTTGTTAAACAAGTAACTGAAGTATAAATAATAACCTAATTTAAACAAGCCAAGCTTGAATGCATTCAAGTTTGGCTTGTCCCATGAATAGCATTAGAACAGAGCGTCAATACCTGCTGGGAAAGTATAATTCATAAACCTCACTTACATTAATCAGACAACCACTACTATACTTTTTTACTTTTTATTAAATAAATATAAAGCAAATGCTAATAATATGAGTGCTACTACCCTTTTCCAATCGATAAGAATCTGTCTTCCGCCAAAAATGTTAAAATGATCAATAAAGGTACTCGTTAACATTTGACCCGCAATCACAGCTACAACTGCAGAACCAACTCCGATTTTAGGCACAGCAAGAACCATAATAAAAATATAGAGTGCACCAAGCAAACCGCCTATTAATTGCCATTTAGGAACTGAAAAAACAGATAAAATATTCCCTTTTCCCATAAATATCGCTAAGAGTAACAACGCTAAAGTACCGACTGCAAACGAAATAAATGCTCCTTCAACGGTACCTACCCTTTTTCCTAAAGCACCATTAACACCCGCCTGCATGGACATTAGTGCTCCAGCTATTATGCTAAAACCGACAAATAACCAATTCAATGTTCTTCCCCCTAGTCATTCTCTTATTCATCCATTTTACTAAATATTGTACATGGATGGCACAGCTGATCCTGCGTCGGCCTTTTTCCTTTCAAATAAAAAAGCTACCGAAAATTTACTCGGTAGCTGAAACATAACGTAGAAATTGCCCTATCGCTGTTGAACGTTTAAAAATCTTTTTAAAATGTACGGCACCTTGCGTAAATAACGTCATTCGTATCTTTTTGGACAGGTCCACTTATCATTTCTTCATAACTCATTTCTTCATTATTCGTTTCTTCATTATTCGTTTCTTCGGTTTGTACCAAGCTTGTTAATGCATTAAAATCTATATTTTGAAGTAAGTTAGCTAATTTCATTACGTCGGTAGATTCCAACGAAGTAACTGTTTTCAGTAAATCTGTAGAAGTAATTACATGTAACAGTTGGAGTACACTGATTAATTTAGGCAAATCGATTGACTTTAATAAATCATGTAATGACATATCCATCCTCCTGACTTTATATTCTATTTTAATAAATGCCAGAGACACCATATTCGCAATGGACAAATACCAAAAAAAAAGCAGCTTACCTGAAAACAGGCAAACTGCTCTACATACTCAGTTGGGATTACAAATCAAAGAATTTGCTATCCTTCCACGACAATAACCAACAGGATAAACAAGACAAGGATGATGGATACTCCAGTATTACCTCCAAATCCAGACATTTAAATTCACCTCTCCTCCATTTATGCTTGTACCTGTACAAGTAAGGCCTATACCTGTACAAAATATTTTGGAAAGAGAGCTCTTTCTACTTAAATACTATGTAATGGTGGACAAACCTGTGATAGAAATAACGCCCCTTATTTTATAAAAAGGCAGACATGGATAGTGGTCTTTCCATGTACCCAACAGGATTTTTTCATTTCTTGTTAATAACGCTCATTAACTTTGCACCCTTTCTTAGTACATTCATATTTATAATATATAACTTATTGCATCATAGGCTCTAGGTACTCGAGGTTAGATAAATAGGGAAGCGGATTAAATTTATATATGAATTTTCGGAAAGTATGATGAAGGATGTCGTATAAACCTGCACACATGTTGTGATGAAGGCCATTTTTTGCCCACGGGAGCCCAACTGTGTTGGTTCAAGGAAAGCCTTGTTCCATCTAACCTGGTAATCCCTGCATCCTATTCTGACAAGGAGAAATAGCCATGATGAGCTTTAAAGAGTTCATTTCAGGTATTTCATTTAGATCGCTACAACCGCATATGCCTCCTACCTATATCGATGAATTTTCCAACACGATATTACCTGATGAAGATGAACAAATGAAGAAAATGTTATTTGAAATTTGTAGTATCCCCAAAATGTCTACTCTTGCTTTAGGCGCGATAATAAATAAGGGTATAGCTCAAATGGAAGATCATTTAGCTTTTGTGAATGTCGGGGTTTGGAATGGTTTTACTTTCCTTTGCGGATTAGTAAATAATACACGGAAAAAGTGTATTGGCATAGATAATTTCTCGGAATTTGGATCTCCTCGTGAGGAGTTTCTAAAAAAATTTTCATTTTATAAAAGTGAATTTCACCACTTCTACGATATGGATTACATTGATTATTTCAAACAAATTCACAATAGCCGCATTGGATTTTATTTATATGATGGAGCCCATGACTATAAAAATCAATTAAAAGGTCTACAACTTGCTGAACCTTTTTTTGCGAAAAATTGCATAATTATGGTTGATGATACGAATTTTGAGCATCCTCGTCAAGCTACTCTTGATTTTATTTCCAACAGCACAAACAAATATGAAATTGTCTTAGATGCGAGGACCTACTGTAACGGTCACCCTACCTTTTGGAATGGGGTAATGATTCTCCAAAAGCTCAACGAATAGCACCATAATGCTCCTCACACCCTTTAACGACATTGAATCATTTACTGTAATAATTCAATGTCGCTATCTTATTGATAGCTAAAAAATTTATAATATGGAGTTAAGCGAATGACATACCAAGACTTAACAAATCGAATTGAAGAAATAAGAAAATCGGTTTCAACTATTGAAGGTTGGCTAAGTGACGCTGCAGGTGAAACACTATACAGATTAGCCCGTTATATCCCTATCCCTACCGTTGTAGAGTTAGGCTCTTGGAAAGGAAGATCAACTTCCTGGCTAGGTTTTGGTATTAAGGATAGGGGCGAAGGGCAAGTATATTCCGTGGATCAGTGGAAAGGAAGTGGTTCAGAAGAACATTTCCTTCAACAATTCATTGGCCAATATAGTGAAAATCAGTTATTTGAGGAATTCTCCAACAATATAATTAAACATGGGTTACAAAATATTGTTACGCCCATTCAATCTGATACCATAGAGGCTTCAAGAAAATGGGATCATAATAAGGACATTGGACTTCTATTTATTGATGCATCTCATGATTATAATCTTGTGAAAAAGGACTTTGAATTTTGGAGTCCCATGGTTAAATCAGGAGGTTATATAGTTTTTGATGACGTTCCTAGTTGGCCGGGACCGACACAATTAGTTTCCGAGTTACCAAAATATTATAATCACATTGCTACCCATTCTAATATCGCCGTCTTTCAAAAAATCTAAAGCTAAGTAACACTTTTGTATTATAGATAATTTTCAAAAGAGAAGTCTTCAAGCTTTCTAAGAATTGTTAAGTATCTGCATTTAGACAGAGTGGGTTGGACAATTTCTAAAGCTTACTACGAGAAAGAGGAAAGTGGGCCTATGTCAAAAAAGCGTATCTTGATTACCGGGGGTTCCGGCTTTATTGGTTCCCATTTATGTAGGCACTTTTTGAAAAAAGGGCATGAAGTGATATGTATAGACAATTTTTCTACCTCTTCTAGGTTCAACGTACTTGATTTGATACCTAATCCTCGTTTTGAGTTAATCAAACTTGATGTAACACTTCCCTTACACTTTGAAGTAGATGAAATCTACAATTTAGCCTGTCCAGCAAGCCCAATCCATTATCAAAATGATCCGATAAAAACAATAAAAACGAACATATTAGGAATCATGAATGTACTTGATTTGGCTGTTTGTCTGAATACAAAAGTGTTGCATGCCTCTACGTCAGAAGTATATGGTGATCCCTTGATTCATCCACAAAAAGAAGATTATTGGGGGAATGTTAATCCTATCGGAAAAAGAAGTTGCTATGATGAAGGGAAACGTTGTGCAGAGACCTTGTGCTTTGATTTCCATGGTCAATATGGAATCGATGTTAGGGTTGTTAGAATATTCAATACCTATGGTCCCCATATGCATCCGCGTGATGGCCGCGTTGTGAGCAACTTTATCATTCAAGCTTTAAAAGGGGAAAACATAACGATTTATGGGGATGGCCAACAGACAAGGTCATTTTGTTATGTGGACGATCTGATCGAAGGAATAACAAGGATGATGGAGATAGATGAGGGATTTATCGGACCCGTAAATCTCGGAAACCCTATTGAATGTACGATTCTTGAACTTGCAGAAAAAGTTCTGAGTCTAACAGGCTCCAAATCGAAGTTAACTTTCATCCCTTTACCTATGGATGACCCTAAACAACGTAAACCGGATATTACACTAGCCAAGTCAAAGCTCGGATGGAAACCTAAGGTGAACCTAGAAGATGGTCTGAAAAGAACAATAGCATACTTTCAGAATAGGCTTATTGAATGAATCAAAATTTCATCATTTGTCTCCTTAAGGAAGCTTATAAGGGATTCTGTTCTGTCATTAGTCAATTCTGACTCCTATATCTATATAAATTACACTTGATATTTTGACAAGGGAGTGTGGTTGGGAGGGGAAGATTCGGAAAAAAGAAGAGATTGGATGCGCCCTGCAATCCGGCAGAAGAAAGGCCAACGTGTCTTTTTCCGACCACTCTCGCTCACCACCCTTCCTTCTTTTCTTACCTCTTTACCTCTCACCATAAAAATTTGTTGATGTATCAAATCAGATGTATATAGAACGTGTTGCAAAATGAGAATAAGCCTGGAACAAGGAAAGGAAGATGATCCGTTGAACTTCTATCATTCTTTAGAAGATTGGATCACAGCAAGTGGAAATTCCCACACCGTTCATAAAATAGTGAATGAAGGGATAAATACTCTTATTCCACCGAAAGGAATACAACCTATTCCCCCTGGCTTTAGCCAGATATATTATGATGCCTCTACCCAGTTGTATTATTCCAATACTCTACCTTCCTCTGTAGTTAGTATTCCCAACGGACGCATATATGGCGAACCAGAGCACTGTTCAATTATTGCTCCTGACAACAAGCTAATATGGGATATATCCTGGAGTGGAGAACCTGCAGTAAGCGATCATTGGTTTTTTAAACAGGAAAGATTGCTTCAATATAAAGAGACGGTAGAATCTATTGCTGTCTTGACAATACCGTGGATTTGCCATAAAAATTATTATCATTGGACGTTAGAAAATTTATCCAGAATAGATTTAATAAGAAAAAGCGGTATACACGTCGATAAGTTTATTATGCATCCGCGAAATAATCGCTTCCATTATGAAACATTAAACATACTAGGAATTTCAGATAAACAAATCATTGAAGTAAATCAAGAACTTCATATTAAAGCAAATCAGCTTATTGTCCCCCGCTTAGGCATGTCGCCTTTAATACCACCAAAATGGGCTTGTGAATTCGTTAGAAAAGAATTTCTTACAAATATCGAACAGAATACGAAATATGACCGAATATATATAAGCAGAGGGAGTGCTGACCATCGTAAAGTAACGAATGAAAATGAGGTTTTTCAGTTTTTGAGTCACCTAGGCTTTCAAAAAATAACATTGGAAAACTACACGCTAAATGAACAAATCCAACTTATTGCTTCTGCAAAAATCATCGTTTCGCCCCATGGCGCTGGACTTGCTAACCTTGTTTTTGCGAAACCCGGTACGAAAATCATAGAATTATTTAGCCCTTCGTGGGCCATCCCGTTATATTGGATTC
>RCUE01000305.1_pt1 | contig 14515 bp, 14 predicted proteins | sample 2166111 | NCBI WGS metagenome assembly RCUE01 (sample SAMN09930795, study PRJNA488358) | compost metagenome | feature: garden; material: soil; isolation source: compost soil in phenylacetonitrile-enriched culture | place: Germany: Experimental Botanical Garden Goettingen | collected 2016-01-27 | reverse complement strand
GTAATACCGTGGGCGGCGGAGAGCTTCTGTTAAATCATTACCTGGCTATGAGTCCGGGATACGACGACGACTCTATTACAGGGATTGAAACGACAGAACCGGCTTTCGGATTGCCTGCACTCTGGATTGACGAGAACACCAAGGATGTTGCTGAGCTGTCAGGTTATACGGTAGTTGATCCACCTTCAGTTGTAGCTACTCATCTAACAGAGACGATCAAGAAACATGCCCATGAGTTGCTTGGCAGACAGGAAACACGTTCGCTGGTTGACAATCTCAAGGAGAATTACCCAGTGCTGGTGGACGACCTTATTCCTTCTGTGCTTGCGATTGGGGACGTACAAAAAGTGTTGGCCAAGCTGTTGAAAGAAAAAATCTCTATACGCGATATGGTGACTATATTCGAGACACTGGCTGACTATGGTACTTATACAAAAGATCCAGACGTGCTGACTGAATATGTTCGCCAAGCGTTATCACGTCAGATTACGCAGCAATTTGCACAGCAGGGAGAAACGTTGCGCGTTATTACTGTGGGACCAGGATTGGAGAAGAAAATTGCTGAGAGCGTGCAGCAGTCGGAGCAAGGTAGCTATTTGGCTCTTGATCCGGTGTCAACGCAAACGGTGTATCAAAGGATGATGGAGCAAATCAACCGCTTGATTCAATCTGGACAGCAGCCTATTGTGTTAACGTCACCGACAATACGTATGTATTTGCGGCAAGTGATGGAGCGGACGATGCAGGATGTCCCAGTGCTGTCGTACAGTGAGCTGGAGCCGAACGTTGAAATTCAAAGTGTCGGGGTGGTGAACTTATGAGAGTAAAACGATATGTAGTGGATACCATGCCAGAAGCCATGCTGCAAATCAGGGGTGACTTAGGAACAGATGCCGTCATTTTAAGTACAAAGGAAGTGAAGGTCGGCGGTTTTATGGGGATGTTCAGTAAAAAGAAAATTGAAGTGGTTGCTGCAGTTGAGGAGCAGCAACCTCCAAAGCCTCGGCGGGCTGAACGCTCGTCACACCAGCTTGCCCAGGCTTCTTCGCCTCTAATGAACACCCCTGAGAAGCCGGAAAAACCATTAGTCCCTGTGGTCCCCAGACAAGCAGCTCCAGAAGCTTATCGACGGGTTACACAACAGATAGCCGGTAGTTCCAAAGAAGGACCAACTGAATTAACGGTTAATACAGAACAAGCTGCATCAGCAACTGAGCATTTGTCGCCTAGGTCTGCTAATAACCTGGAGACTATATCTCAGGCATTTGATCAAGAAGTATTGCTTTCGAACCTGAAATCATCCAGTGAGCTGCATAAACGGCCAATCGAAGCAAGTGTTCCAGACAAGAGTGGAGCTGAGGAAAATCAGGCTTTGCTTAATGAATTACGGGAAATGAAAGCGATGATGACTCGGTTTTCCAGAAACTCTTCGATGGAAAGTACTTGGCCGGAGGCGCTGCAAGAGATTTGTGAACATGTGTTAGAACAGGAAGTGGAACGTGATTTACTGGAATATTGGATCGAACAGGTATATGTGCGTCGAAGTGAGCACCCTTTTGCACCTGAAACTTTTGATTGGGAACAAGCCTTTCGTGAGGAAGTGACCAGTTTTATACAGACAAGACTGGATAAAGGAATTTCCCAAGATACCAAAATTGTGTATGTTGCAGGCCCTACCGGAGTAGGAAAAACGACAACCATTGCGAAGTTGGCTGCGGAACAGTTGTTCAAGCATCATCGCAAAGTTGGATTTATTACTTCTGACACGTACCGAATTTCAGCCGTCGAGCAACTGCGTACATATGCAACGATTTTGAATGTACCGCTTGAAGTTGTGCAATCTCCCGGTGACGTCCAAAGAGCTATCCAACGTCTGGATCATTGTGACTTGATCCTCATGGATACTGCAGGGCGAAATTATCGTAATGAACTGCTTGTATCAGAACTGCAAAGTCTGCTTTCACCTATTAATGAAAGTGAGACGTATCTGGTACTCAGCCTGACATCCAAAAGCAGGGATATGCTTAATATAACTGGTCATTTCAGTAAGTTTGGTCTTGGTAAGGTTGTATTTACCAAGATGGATGAGACAGGCAGTTGTGGCGGAATGTTTAATCTTTTGCACCAGTTTCCGATGCAGTTGGCCTATATTACTAATGGACAAAATGTTCCTGACGACCTGCTTCATCCCGATGCAGAAATGGTGACAAATATGCTGCTTGGAGCCCAAGGATCACCAGAAGTTATCGGAGATTCCATATGAGTGATCAAGCCCAATCACTTAGACAGATGGCTCCATCCTTAGAAAAATATCGATTACCCCCACGTAATCGTCACGCAAAAATTATAACGATTACCAGTGGTAAAGGCGGGGTGGGCAAATCCAATTTTACGCTGAACTTTGCTTTGGCCCTGCAATCTCTTGGTCGAAAGGTACTTGTGTTTGATGCTGACATCGGTATGGCTAATATTGATGTGTTGATGGGGGCCCACTCACAATACAATCTTCTTCATCTGTTAAAACGTGAAAAATCCATTGATGAAATTATTCAAACGGGTATAGGTGGTTTGCCTTATATTGCCGGAGGTTCAGGCTTAAGCGAACTGTTTGCCTTATCAGATGAGAATCTGAATTATTTTGCCGAAGAAGTAGAAAAAATGGCAGCAGACATGGATTATATCCTTTTTGATACAGGTGCAGGTTTATCCAAAGAAAATCTTAAATTTATCACTTCAGCTGACGAATGTATGGTAGTAACCACCCCAGAGCCGACGTCCTTAACAGATGCGTATGCACTAATTAAAGTCGTAAACGGGTTGCAGAAAGATACGGTATTCAAAATTATAGTCAATCGTGCCGATAACGATAATGAGGCCCGTCAAGTTGCCGATAAGATCGCACTGGTTGCGAAACGCTTTTTGGAGATCGATATCCCGTTGCTTGGACATATCAGTGATGATACTCATGTCATGCAAGCAGTCAAAAGGCAAGTACCATTTATGGTTGCTTTTCCGGGATGTGCGGCTTCAAGAGATGTATTGAATCTGGCACACCGTTTTGCAGCAATGCCACAGATTCCGCAATCAGGTGCATTGAGTGGAATTAAAGGGTTTATGCAAAAATGGTTGCGGCGTTCTGTACATTGATTTTGATGAGAGGAAACAGAGGTGTTTAACATGTGTGCTTACCGGGTGCTGGTTGTAGATGATTCGGCCTTTATGCGCAAAATTATTACAGATTTAATTGTAAGGGATGAGTCGTTCAACATCGTAGGTACAGCCGCCAATGGCAAAGAGGCTGTAGAGAAAGTGAAGGAATTGCAGCCCGATTTGGTCACCATGGATGTCGAGATGCCTGAAATGAATGGTCTTGAAGCATTGCCATTGATTATGGCAGCCCATCCGCTACCTGTAATTATGCTGTCAGGCATTAATGAACAAGGCATGAAGGAGACCATCATGGCTCTGGAGGCAGGAGCTTTCGATTTTATAAGAAAGCCTTCCATCGCTCATGCGCAAGATATTGAGCAAGTGAGTAAGGCGCTGCTGGAACAGATGCACACTGCTATGCAAGCAGTGCGGAGTCGTCTGGAGCGCAAGGAAGCTAATGAGCGCAAAGCTGCATTGGAACAAGCGAAAAAAACGCCACAGCAAAAGCCTCCAGGACAGGCTGTGACTGAGAAGCGATCAGGCAGTCAAGCTTCGACAGACAAGTCTCCTGTTGTTCCGCTTGCTCCTTCACCTGCTGTATCAGCTCAGCCGAAGCGTGATGTTGGCAAGTCCGCCCCGGCAGTAGCCAAGCAGGAAACTAAACGACAACAGTCTGGAACATCTGTTACAGCGGGGCGCATAGAACAGCAGCCAGCTGCTCAGCCAAGCAATAAGTCAGTCCAAGCACCTACTGTTCAGAAGAAGGAAGATTTGTCCAAGGGGATAGGACGAACACCAGGGCAACTAAACAGTACTACTACGGCCGCTGGCAAATCGCTGCATGGTAAGGATAAAGCAGGCTTGGTTAAGCCGGAGCCCCATAAGACGGTGATTTCATCAGCTACTCGTACTCCTGCGGCTGCTACGCCTCCAGTAGCGGCACCTACAGTTCCTGCCGCACCTAAGGGATTGTCACTTAAAAAAGGTGTGCACACGTCCAACTTTCGCAAACTAGTGGCGGTGGGATGTTCTACGGGCGGTCCGCGGGCGCTTAAGACGCTGTTGGAACGCATTCCTGGTGATTTTCCTGCTCCAATCGTTATCGTTCAGCATATGCCGCCAAACTTCACTCGTTCGCTGGCACAACGCTTAAACACGTTAAGTCCACTCCGAGTTGTGGAGGCTGAGCAGGGAATGACGTTGGAGACTGGAACGGCCTACATTGCCCCAGGGGGATATCAACTAAGAATTGTACCAGGAGCTGGTGGTAAATACACTGTGTCACTGAAGACGGAGGAAGCTCGCAATGGTCACCGTCCTTCCGTAGATACGATGTTTGAATCGTTGCTCTCGTTAACCTCGTTGGAGCGGCATCTAGTATTGCTCACTGGAATGGGGAGCGACGGGGCCAAAATGATGAAGAAGCTTTATGATGCTGGGGTACAATCCACATTTGCTGAAAATGAGGAAACTTGTGTAGTGTACGGAATGCCCCGCTCAGCAGTAGAGTTAAAATGTGTGCGTCACCTTCTGCCAATGCAGGAGATCGCCCCCAAGCTTGTACAAGTTGTGAAATAATCGGAGTGTAACTCATGGAGGAGGTGTCTCACAATGGACATGAACCAATATTTAAACATGTTTATTGATGAGTCGAATGATCATCTGCAATCTCTTAACGAAAAAATGCTTCAACTGGAAAGCAATCCAACTGATCTAGGTATCGTTCAGGTGATTTTCCGTTCTGCCCATACCCTCAAGGGAATGGCTGCTACGATGGGGTTTGAAGACCTAGCATCGCTTACCCACCAAATGGAAAACGTTCTTGATCTTGTACGTAACAACAAGCTGGCGATGCATGAATTTATATTCGATACCTTATTTAAGGGATTGGATGCTCTGGAGTCCATGGTGCAGCACATTACAGAGGGAGGCGACGGAAAAGCGGATGTCTCCTCTATTGTATCTTCACTACAATCCATCGTGAGCGGGGATTTCCAAAAGACCGGCGCAAATGCTGCGACTGAGGAGTCTCCATCTAAAAAAGTGGGCAAAAACGATAGTGCTGGGCTTGTTTTGGATCAGTTCCAGTATTCTGTATTGGAGCAATCTATTTCTGAAGGACATCGTGTTCACTATATACAGGTAACAATCAGCTCAGAGAGCCAGTTAAAGGCGGCGCGTGCTTTTATGGTGTTTAATACACTGGAAAACTCTGGTGAAATCGTCAAGGCCTATCCGTCGGTACAGGATATTGAGCAGGAGAAATTCGAGCAAAGCTTCTCGTTATATTACATAACGCAGAAAGAAGTTGGGGAGCTGGAAAAGGAAATCGCGGGTATCTCTGAAATTGACACTGTCTCAGTGGTACAACTAGATCAGGAATCGCTTAAACAAATGAGCGAAGTTACTGCTGGACTGGCTGAGACTGCTGCGGTACAGGAAGCTCCTGTTGCCGTGCAATCACCTGCTCCATCCCAGCCGCAGTCTTCAGCTGCGGCCTCTGTGGCTAAGGCAGCTGCAGGTAAGACGCCAGCAGCTAAGGCAGCTGCCCCTACGCATAACCGTACGATTCGTGTAGATATTGAACGTCTGGATGTACTTATGAACTTATTTAGCGAGTTGCTCATTGACCGCGTGCGGTTAGAGCAGTTGGCAAGTGAAGCTTCCAATCCAGCACTGACAGAAACGGTAGAGCACATGAGTCGTGTGAGCAGCGATTTACAAAACGTCGTTCTTAAATTGCGAATGGTACCAGTAGACACTGTTTTCAATCGTTTTCCGCGTATGGTGCGCGATCTGGCCAAATCGCTGGATAAAAAACTTGATTTGGTTATTACTGGAGCAGAGACTGAAATGGACCGCACTGTTATCGACGAAATTGGCGATCCTCTGGTGCATTTGCTTCGTAACTCCGTGGATCATGGCATTGAGTCGGTAGCCGATCGGATTGCAGCTGGTAAACCTGAGACAGGAACGGTTAACTTGCGTGCTTTTCATAGCGGAAATAACGTATTCATCGAGATTGAAGATGACGGAAATGGTATTAATCGCGATAAGGTACTAAACAGTGCTATTTCTAAAGGGATTTTGACAGCAGAGCAAGCAGCGGTCATGACCGACGAGGAAGCTTATCAGGTATTGTTTGCTCCAGGCTTTAGCACAGCTGCAGTCATTTCAGACGTATCAGGACGCGGTGTCGGTTTGGACGTTGTTAAATCCAAAATCACTGCTTTGGGTGGCAATGTTACGGTTCACTCTACACTGGGCCAAGGCACTAATTTCTCTGTGCAATTGCCGCTCACCCTATCCATTATTGCAGCCATGATGATACAGATCGGTTCTGAAAAATATGCGATCCCATTGTCCTCCATTGTGGAGACTGCGATTGTCAAACGGACACAAATTCGTTCTGTACATGGCAATAAAATGATTGCTTTCCGCGATTCTCATATCCCGCTCATCTCCTTGAGTCAGCTGTTTGAGGTACCGGACTTCAATGAAGATGAAGAAGAAGAGACAGAGGTCGTGGTCATCCGCAAGGGAGACCGTTTGGCAGCTCTTTCTGTACAGGACTTTTTGGGACAAAGTGAAATTGTCCTTAAAAATCTGGGCAAATACCTTCCAAACATCCAAGGAATTTCAGGTGCCACGATTCTGGGTGACGGTCAGGTTGCGTTGATCATTGACCCGAATGTTTTCATTAAATAATGTCTTCATCAGAAATGAAAGAAATGTGAAGTTGCTGACATCAATAAGGAGGGTTTTTAGACATGGGAGAAGAAATTAAAGTTATCGTATTTAAGCTTGGTGAAGAGGAATACGGTGTTGAAGTAGAAAAAGTCCAATCTATTGAACGCATGGTGCCGATTACACGGGTTCCAAGAACTTACGATTTTGTAAAAGGTGTATTCAACATGAGAGGCGTAGTCATTCCGGTTATTGATCTTCGTGGCCGATTTGGATTGCCTGAAGCTGAATATACCGATCAAACCCGCATCATTATCGTTGCAGTGGGCGAAATGCAAGTCGGCTTTATCGTTGATTCAGCGAATGACGTTATTGACCTGAATACTGACAATATCGAGACACCACCGGAAGTGATTGGCGGAGTTAAGGCTAAATATCTTCGCGGAGTTGCTAAAATTGGTGAAGAGCGCTTGTTGATTATGCTGAACTTGTCCGAAGTCCTGAATCGTAGCGAAATGAACCAACTGGAAGGCTTAGAGGATTAACATATGGAGAATCTTGGGAATCTCGAAGACTTCAAGTTGGATGTGTTGAAAGAAGTCGGCAACATTGGCTCGGGGAACGCTGCTACAGCGCTCTCCCGGCTTCTCAATAAACCAGTCGATATGGGTGTACCCAAAGTGCAAATGCTACCCTTTGAGGAAATTGCGGACAAAGTCGGCGGAAATGAACAACTTGTTGTTGCAATATTTTTTAGAGTCGAAGGGGAAGCCCCTGGTAATCTATTCTTCATATTGCAACCTCAGGCGGCGAAAAGCTTACTTTCCCGTTTGGCTAATATTCCTTCGGATGACGAGGATAGCTTTAACGAAATGGAGCATTCAGCTCTGTCGGAGATCGGTAACATTTTAGCAGGCTCCTACCTTTCTTCGTTGGCGGATTTCACACGTTTATCCATGTATCCAACAGTCCCTGCGCTGGCACTGGATATGGCAGGAGCCATTCTCAGCTACGGACTGCTGCAGTTTGGGCAGATGGGGGATGCTGCTTTATTGATTGACACATCGTTTCTGGAAGGGCAGAATCATATTGAGGGTCAATTTTTCCTGATTCCTGATCCAGAATCGTTCGGGAAAATCTTTAGGTCGTTAGGAGTCCCGATGAACGATGATTGAGGATAAAAGCATCATTAAAGTCGGCATGGCAGATTTAAATGTTACCAGCAATCCGAACTCGATTCGTACGACAGGACTTGGCTCCTGCGTCGGATTGACCCTCTATGATCCTCATTTGAAACTGGCAGGCATGGCACATGTGATGTTACCGTCCTCGGATATTGCGCGTGAAGGGCAGTTGAATATTGCCAAATATGCAGATACAGCACTGCCAGAGTTGTTGGAGCGAATGTTGAAACTGGGTGCTGAACGGCGCAGACTGATTGCCAAAATGGCAGGAGGAGCGCAAATGTTTGCCTTTGCGGGTAGCGGAGACACCATGCGGATTGGCCCGCGCAATGTAGAATCGTGCAAGGAAATGCTTGTAGATCTGGGCATTCCTTTAATTGCGGAAGATACGGGTGGCAATTATGGACGAACGATTGAGTTAAACTCTGAAACTGGCGTTTTGAATATTCGAAGCGTACAAAAAGGTGTAAAGGAATTATAAACATGTTATTTGGCAGCTTACGCATTAATCTTTGGTCTGGAGTAGTCGGATTTATTCTGACTTTTGTGTTGTCCGTTGGCAGCAATCTGCTGACCACGAGCTTAATTCGTGGCTTGATCGCCTTCGTTTTTTGGTTCCTACTTGCATTTGTGCTGCGCTGGACACTAGGTGTTGTAGCGCGGCCAGATCTGGGGAATGCCCAAAGCCGGGCAAGCTCTCAGGTAGATGGCGTAGGGGGGAATCTGGACCTGACGACACCAGACGAAAATGAAGACCTGAATGAATTGCTGAAACCGAAACCAGAGCAGACGGACGAGGGGGATAATGGTTTTGCACCTTTAAACCCACCTAAGCTGGTTTCCAACAAGGACCCTGAAGAATTGGCCAAGGCCGTTCGTCACCTGACAGACAAATAAGGAGGGTGAAGCCGATGAACGAGCGAAAAGCCGCTCATTTAAACCATTCCGAACTATGGGAACAATGGAAAGAACACGGTGACAAGGAAGCAAAAAAACAGTTAATTGAAAAGTATCTCCATATTGTGGAGTATGTGTCAGGCCGTCTTGCAGTAGGCTTGCCTAAAAATGTATCCAAGGATGATCTGGCGAGTAACGGCGTTATGGGTTTGATTGACGCTTTAGAGAAATTTGACTATGAGCGTGGTTTGCAGTTTGAGACTTATGCTTCTTGGCGTGTTCGTGGAGCGATTTTGGATGGTCTTCGTCAAGGGGATTGGGTTCCTCGTTCAGTTAGGGAAAAAGCGAAAAAAATCGAGGATGCATACCAGCATTTGGAACAAAGATATCTACGCACGGTCAGCGACGAAGAGATGAGTCATTATTTGGACGTTTCTGAGAAAGAGTTTCAAAATATGATCCAAGAGGTCGCTGTTATGTCGATTGTCTCACTGGAGGATCCGATCCGCGAAGAGGAATCGGAAACACGGCTTTCCCTTTTGGTGGACGAGAAGGCGAAAAATCCGGATCATAAGGTCAATGAATTTACACTTCGTGATGCCCTTGCACAAGGCATTGATAAATTGACTGAAAAAGAACGTATCGTTGTTTCTTTATTGTATTACGAGGATTTGTCACTCAGCGAAATCGCTGAGGTCATGTCGCTATCTCCATCGCGAATTTCACAGTTGCATTCCAAAGCAATATTACGTCTGAGAGCGACATTGGACAAACAACGGGATTTGCTAATGCGTAAAGATTAACGTACGGGAGGTTACAGTAACAGTTAGACGGAAGGAGCACCCATGTGGAGAAGCAGTATGCTTTGGATCAGTTTTTAAAAGTGGTTGTCTCACCTGACAAACAATCCGCCTACTTGGAGTTTGCCAAACGTGAAGAAGGCTTTGCCTGTTCTGTGCAAGAATTAGAACGTTTTCTAAGCAACCAAAAAATATCCTACGGTGTAATTACCGATGCAATTCGCACATTTGCGGCAAATCCGGAAGATCATTTCTTCGGGAAATTACTGATTGCTCAAGGAAAGCAGCCGATTCATGGTACAGATGGGAAAATAAATCTGGCCGATATTGTGACCGGTGAAGATGAACATAAGCCACTTGAAACTGTGGATGGACGGGTGGATTATAAAGAATTAACTCGTTTAAGAAATGTAAAACGTGGACAACTGATTGCCGAACGGGTGGATCCTCTGCCGGGTGTACCAGGGATTGCTGTAACCGGAGAGGAAATTCCTTTTCTTCCAGGTAAAGAGGCGCGTTTTAAAGTTGGCAAAAATGTAGTGATCCATCCGGAAGGCGTTGCGATGTATGCGGCTATTGATGGTTTAGTGACTACAACTGAAAAGGGCAAGCTTAATGTGTTCCCTGTGTATGAAGTGAACGGGGATGTCGATTATAGCGTCGGTAACATTGATTTTGTTGGAACCGTCGTCATTCGCGGGAATGTCTTGACAGGTTTTCGCGTTCGGGCGGCTGGTGACATTCGTGTCATTGGCGGTGTGGAAGGCGCTGAAATTGAGGCGGATGGCTCAGTGGAAATCAGCGGGGGTATTATCGGATACCATAAAGGATTCGTGAAAGCTGCACAAAATGTGAAATGCTCGTTTATACAAGATGGTAACGTGATTGCGGGAGGCGATGTACTTGTATCCCAGAGTATCATGCATTCCCAGATCAAAGCGAGTAATAATGTAATCTGCGAAGGGACAAAAGGGCTTATCGTAGGTGGCAGTGTACAAGCTGGTAAAAAGGTAGTGGCTCGTACCGTCGGTAATACGATGTCCACAGCTACCAATATCGAAGTGGGTGTGCTTCCCGAACTGCGTGATGAGCTGACAGAACTCCGCGCACGATTGAAGCAGCAGACAGACAGCCAGGATAAAACGAACAAGGCTCTCACAATATTGGATCAGCTAGCGGCTGCCGGTCAGCTCGCACCTGATAGAATGGCTATGCGAATCAAGCTGACATCTACTAAAAAATCCAATGAACAGGAACTTTTGGAAACCAAGTCCAGAATGCTTGAAATAGAACGAACTTTAGAAGATACGAGCCGCGCCCGGGTAGAAGTGAAAAATGTGATTTATGGTGGCTCTAAGATAGTTATCGGCAGATATACAAAATTTATTAAAGATTCTTTGGAAAGAATGGCGTTTTATTACCATGAGGGAGATATCAGCATGTCCTCCTACATGTAATTCATTACACTGATAATAATTCAATTTATTATATTTCTTGGTAGTCTGATACGGATGCCCAATCGGAAAGGGTGTGGTCCAATGAGCTTGAAGGCTGTTGAATTGCAAATTGCCGTACCTCGCACCAGCGAAGCTGGAAAATACCAAAGTGAGTCCCAGCAGCGGCCGATGAATGATCAAGCATTGCTTGGACAAAAGGCCGCGCTGGAGACGGAGAACATGCGTCAGCGAAGCAGTGCTGTAGATCAGTCTGCGGAAACATTTGTCGGTGAGCGGCAAACAGGGGGACAGAGCAGAGATTCTTCCCAGCAGAGCCGCTCCCGGCCAGATGAGGCTGAACTGCCTAAGGAGCATCCGGCAGAGCATCCGTTCAAGGGACACCATATTGATTTTTCGCTCTGATCCGACAGGTGGAGAAGCGTTATTAAAGGAGACGATGGGCAGTGGATCAACCATGGATTTATATTGTTCTGCTGGGCGCTGCAGCTGTTGTCTACGCCTGGCTACAGCCTAAGCGTCAGCCAGGCCGGGGAACAGAAGAGGCCGTCGTCCAAAAGGTCGAGGCCACATTAGAGCAATATATGGCCGATATTGAAAACGATAATGACGAGTTGATTGAGCTCGTTTCTGGTATGAAGCAGGAGCATACAGTGAAACAGGCGGCATTACAGGAGCAAGTAGCTGAGCTTCGGAGCCGTATCGTGGAGCTTGAGCGCCAGGCTATGTTTGCAACTGTGTCTATGCAAACCGAGCCTGTACCTAAGGAAATACAACATACAGCTGCTTCTCATCAGGCAGCGGTTGCATACGGTCAATTTCAAAGTCCGCAACCTGAAATGTCTGTGCAGGAAGGCTACTCTGGTTCAGAAGCTCCCCTCATAACTATGGAGGAACAGACGGCATTACAAGATCCTGAAACTGAGCAGGAAGCAGAGTCCATCCGTGATCGTTATCAAGAGTTGTTTGCGCTGCATGAGCAAGGCAAGTCAGTGGACTATATAGCTAAGCAATCAGGCATTCAACGGGGTGAAGTACAGCTTATTTTGCAACTCGCGGAGCGGGAGGATGTAACGTGATCAAAAACCGTTCATTTATGCTAGGCATGGGTACTGGTCTTATAACGGGGGCATTGCTATTGCAACTGGCATTGATCGGTCAGGGGCAATCGCAGCAATCTTCCACAGACCCGAAAAACATGACGCGAGAGCAATTAGAAAAGGCAGCAGCCGGATTAAATCTCCAGGTCAGTGACAGCTCTAACCCGAAAATGACAGAAGAGGAATGGCGTAATAAGGTGATCAAGGAAGGTAATAAAACTCCAGTTGCACCCCAAAAGGCTAAACCAGCTCAAACGCCGGCAACACCAAAGGCACCTACAAACAGCACATCCTCGGATGCTTCTAAACCTTCGACCAGCGCATCGGTTCCACAAAGTCCGAATAAGCCGCAAACTCAAAGGTCTGGCACTACAACGACTCCCAACATCCCCAAGCAGCCTGCCACCCCACAAGTGCAGTATAGCATTGCATCGGGAAGCAATTTGAGAAGTGTGGCATCAGGATTGCAACGGGCAGGGGTCGTATCGGATGCTAGTGCATTTGAGGCAGCAGCTAAGGCTAAAAAAATCAATACCAAAATTCGTACAGGCACCTATCAGTTTGTTAAAGGTGAGGATTTCAGTTCTATTATTACTAAAATAACGAAGAAGCCGTCCAACTGACCTAATCGGGAAGAGGACGGCTTTTTATTTTTTTCGATGCGAATAAAGAATTTTCTTAGTGTTTAGTTCAAAAGCGGGAATGACCCCCCATAATGGCTTACAACATAGTCTATTGCAATTCAGAGCTAGTGGACATAAAAAAAGACCCCTGAAGAATTCAAAGGTCATCTCATGGCGGCTTACACCAAGATGTATTGTTAAAACTGCCCTCAATCCGGATCAATGTAGCTCTAGCGAGGAGGGGGGATTATCGCCTTAATTCTCGGGTATAAATATTTGCCGAAATCCGGCCGTCATGAGGCGCCGAATCTGGACGTCATCGGCATGTGCCTCGCGCCGATCGCCTTCTCCATGCTGGCGTATGGTGTAAGCGAAGGCGGCACCAGCTGGTCCAAGGCTTCGACGATCACGGGCTTGACCATCGGCGGCATTGCGCTCATCCTTTTCATCTTCGTGGAACTGGCACAGAAGCAGCCGCTGCTGGAGCTGAAGGCGTTCAAATCGTCTGATTTTACACGCAGCATCATCTTGACGTGGATCGTACAGCTCGCGTTGTTCGGCGCAATGCTGATCGTACCGCTGTACCTGCAAGGCGTCATGCACTACACCGCCCTTGAAACCGGCTGAATCCTGATGCCTTATGCGTTATGCGCCGGAATCGGCAACCCGATCAGCGGCCGGCTGTTCGACAAAATCGGCGCGCGTCCGCTCGCCTTCGCCGGTCTTGCCGTCCTATCCATTTCTCTATTCATCTTGTCCAATATATCTGTGGATCCTTCGCTCTGAGTTATTATCTTATGCATCTGCACCATGGGTCTCGGAATGGGCTTCTCCATGATGCCGCTCAACACGCATGTTCTTAACTCTGCACCTCACCGCCTGGTGAGCCGAGTCACACCATTGACAACAGCAGCTCAGTAAGTTGTTCTCTCGTTGCGGTCGTGGGTCTGACGGGTTATCTGCCGTCGCAAATCACTTCCCACACCGCAAATGCGGGAGCGGACGCGAATCCGCTGAATGCTGTCGTTACGGGTTATGGCGATACGTTTTTCCTATCCGCGTGCCTTACGGCTGCGGCTGTAGCACTGTCGCTCCTTTTGCGTAAACCGCAGCAGTAGGAAGAAGGTACCGCCGACGGGGACAACCCGGACCCGGCGATGATGGGTCACTAATCGCGAATCGGTATGATTTTATTCGTGTGCAAAAAGCCTTGGCCGTTAGTCGGTCAAGGCTTTTTGCTGGTACGCCCAGCATGGCGTCATCTATATATAAAAGACTAGCACAGATGCGGCTAATAGGGCACATATTGGAACTATCCTGCCCGTTCAATGCAGTGCGAGAGTCTAACACTTTATTTTCACAAACATTTTGCTAAGAAGCCAGGCAGATGGAAGTGTACAGGACGTTTTTCACACGGTTTCGACTATTGTCGAAAAGCTGGTTGCAACGCTGCAAGTGTTATGGTATATTAATTGACGGTGTTAAAAACGCACGTCGGTTAATTTTATGGAGGGTGCTTCCAATAGGAAGTCTTTATAAAAAATGATGTCGGCGGAGGACACACAAAAAAACCAAACTTAGGAGGTGCGTGAAGATGGCAGTAATCTCCATGAAACAGCT
>RCUE01000301.1_pt1 | contig 14634 bp, 12 predicted proteins | sample 2166111 | NCBI WGS metagenome assembly RCUE01 (sample SAMN09930795, study PRJNA488358) | compost metagenome | feature: garden; material: soil; isolation source: compost soil in phenylacetonitrile-enriched culture | place: Germany: Experimental Botanical Garden Goettingen | collected 2016-01-27 | reverse complement strand
GTGCAGGCGGATAGCCTCCAACTTCAGTTCTTCCGAATAAGTCTTAAACTTTTGATCTTTAATCGCCATTAAAAATACACCCCTTAGAATTCATCGGTTAAACCAAGGGGTTTTTTCAATGTCTATTCTAAGGGGTGCACACTATATAAGAGACGGCTTTTTCTTTGCTGAACCTTCTTTCTTCATCAAATTAATTTTAATAGATTCAATTTTCCCTTTTGTCAGAAGTTTATTAAGAAGAGCAAGGGTTTATTTATTGGCTACATCTTTTCGAACTAACAGTGAACAGCACTGTGTTGAGTATTTTTCACAGTCATACTTTTCAAGGTGGCTATATCTACTTTAAATACAGAGGGGGCAGTTATTGCGACCGCTTCCTATTTAATTATGGAAAGGCTTTTTAATAAATACTATCTTATCTCTACGTTACTTCTATCTCTGTCTTTATACAATTAACGATCGCTCCCCATCATTTCTAAAATTTTCACTGCTCATAATTGACTTGACTACAAAACACTTCTCCCGTATATCTGTTATTACTAGAATTCTGTACCTGTGCAAATAAATAATATTACGTATTTATTAAATATCTGATTAGGAGTATGATGATATCTTAAAGAAAAAAGAAAGAGGTTATCATATGGATTCAACATTCTCATCGAGAGAAACAACTAAAACAAAAACCATAGTTATCAATGCACTTTTCATCACATTTACCCTTGTAGCCACAATGTTCATCAACATAAGGCTCCCAATAATGGGTAACGGAGGCCTAATCCATCTGGGTAACGTACCTCTTTTTATAGCAGCCCTGGTTTATGGCAAAAAAACAGGAGCTATAGCAGGTGCCTTCGGAATGGCCTTCTTCGATCTTATCTCTGGTTGGGCAGCATGGGCACCGTTTACATTCATTATCGTAGGTGCAATGGGCTTTTTAGCCGGCCTCATATCCGAAAAAGTACCCGGCAAAAGAGTACTTGTAAACACACTAGCAATTGTCGTTGCACTGATTATAAAAGTCGTGGGCTACTATTTTACCGAAGTTATCCTTTACAGTAACTGGATACAGCCAATCGGCTCCATCCCCGGAAACGTTATGCAGGTCGTAATAGCCGGTATCATTGTAGTACCACTTGCAGGACGCTTAAAGAAAGTTGCTGGACAGATATAGGAGTGAAACATATTTTAGTACTATTTCAAAATATTCTTGGAGTTAACCAGTAAAGAAAATAGAGAAAAGTAATAAACAATCAGGAAAAAAGGAAGTAAACCCTACTAGGATTATTACGCGCATATGTGCACGGATTTATTTATATATACAATATTAAATAGTAACAGGCTGCTCAGTTTGATCCATGACTGAAAGACCAAAAGAAAAAAAGTACCCTCTAGATGAACCTTCACTAGGGGTACTTTATTATTCTTATATAAAATGCAGTTATATTTTTATTTTTATAAAACTAAATTGTCTAAAAGGAAAGGCTCTCTATTCACTGTTATACCTCTTATTGATCTTTCCTAACAAGTAGTGAAACGCACTCCACATGTGTCGAGTAGACGGTGCAAACAATTTACAGTGTCCAATCAAATAAAGAACAGTATTTGCTCTAACTTTTTGTTTTATTAATTTAATAATGGCTAAAAATATGCAGGAAATAATTTTTTTTAAGAAATTCACCTTCGAAATAAACATTATGTTACTTTGAATATATTTTAGTATTATACTTTACTTCATAAATTAAAATTTCATTTTCCTCATTGTCTTTCATTTTATCAATAATTTTTGGTTTAATAACAACTGTTTTTAAATCATTATCTATTTTCAAATACTCACTATATTCACTTACAAGCAAATTAGTTAAGGTAAGGCTTAATCCATTTTTTATAAGTGTGATTTTAGATCTATCTGAAGTTCCGTATTTAATACGTTCATAAAAATCTTTTTGAACAAATTTTAAGTCGTTTAATACTTCTATATATTTAATAAAGATATTATCTAAAAAATCTTGCTCTTCTTTTATACGAACAATTGCTAAATTGATCCGCTCTTTGTGATTTTTTGTTCTTATATCTGTCCATAGTGGTCTAAATCCATTTTTAATTTTGTCTCCCCATCTCCCAACATAAATATCTGTATTTTCACCTTTTTCCTCTAAAGCTTTCCAATATCTAATGAAACTAGAAATCATTTCACGGTATGATGCACTTTTAATTCTCCAATCAAGAAACATTTTATAAAAGTTCCGAGATTCAACAAAAGAAAGTCTTCGAAGATTTATTTCTGTTTCTTTTATATAAGGTAGGAAAAGTATTGAAAAATATTCAAAGATCCCATTTGTAGTATTTAAATTAATATCTCTATTTAAGTCTACTGTTTTTTGCATTAGTTGTTCGTTGGCTATAATGTCAATTTCGGTTATATTATTAGCAAAACATAATTTCCCAATTTCTGTTTGTGCATATGATTTATCGTAATTGTTTATAATACCAGGTTCAAAATTCTCAATAAACTCGTCTGCAGTTTCTTTTTTTGTTGAGTTTTCAGGAATTATTTTAACATTTTTAAGTAAAACATTAGTAGGAATATCTTTTTCTTTCTTATCAACTTTCATACAAGTTCTAATAAATTTTTCCAAATTTGCCTTTTTAGATACATAATTTGAACCGATTATATATACACATGGTTCGAGATTCTTTAAATTACCTGCCACTGGTGAGAATACTTCGCTAAATCTGCAAATTCTACCAATTAAATTTTTGAATTGGGCAGAGCTTAAATTACCATTCCCCTTTTTATTGTCTAATAAAAACAATGTGGCAGCGGGTATATTGACTCCTTCTAATAATGTTGAGCTAGTTATTACAAACCTCATCTCTTCTAATTCGGAATATAGATGTTCAATATACATTTTTATGTTATCAGGAACGGAACCGTGGTGGTAAATAACTCCTTTTTCAATACAATTAATCAATAAATAATCAGGATCTAGAAGACTGCTAATATGTTCACAAGCCTTATTTATCTTATCAGATCTAATTTTTGATAATTTTAAAGAAAAAACAGAGGAAAACTTCTCCAAATCTGACGGCTTATTTAGATATATTATATTTTTTTTGCCACTTTTTTTAAGTATTAAATCAATATCATCAATAAAGGCATCTTCGTTACTATAAAAAAATTCATCAAGAAATTGATCATATAACTTGAGTTTTTTTTCATTTCTTGCATCATAAATATATAATCTTTCAGTTTTTATGTACTCCGTAATTTTAAATGATTCAGGATTGTAATCTGTATATCTAACTGATAAGTTTGTACTGTCCATTAAAAAAGGGGTTAGAAATTTAAATTTAACATTAGAATTCCTTTTTTCTAAAATTGATATAGCAGATGCTAATAAAATACTCCTATCATTATTTTCAAGTAAATTATGCGCTTCATCAATAAAGACTAAATCAAAATGTAACTCCGCTTTTTTTCTTAATAATCTTAGAAGGCGTTCCTGGGTTAAAACAGCTGTTATATTTTTATCTGTATCAAGATACATCTCAGGATGGGTAATTATTTTGTTTATATTTTTTATATCCGCTTCTATTATTCTTCTCTTTGTTTGTGCTATCAATGCTTTAGTTGGAACTATAATACAAACGTTGCCTACTTTTCTACGTTTAATAGTAGAAATTATTAATTCAGACTTTCCATAGGAAGTAGGAGCAATTACAGATACTGATTCTTCTTGGTTTTCATTAAAAAAGGTAAATAAATCCTTTTGCTGCTCACTCAAGTAAATATTATTACTCCTATAGTTTTCTCCGAATGAGGATTGGAATAGCTTAAAAAATGATTCCTCAATTTGACTACTGTAATTTTCATTTTTTTCTATAGTTTTGACTATAGGATACAATCCCTTATTTAATGCAATATCATACAGCGGTTTATAATCTTTAGTTTGGTTACAATAAAAAACTATTATTCTATATCCTAATTTAAAAATATTCGGATCAGATTCATTAATGAATATTATTGCTAGTGATAGCAACTTTTTATATTCTAATTGTGTTAGGGATTCCCCAACAGCTAAGTTCTTAAATAAATCATTAAAATTTGTATTTCTTAATCGATTCAGTGTAAGCCCCTTCATGATTTTGCCTCTTCCTTTAAAAATTTGTATACCTTTTCATAAGTATTTTTTTGGATAGAAAGGACAAGTATATTTTTAAATATTTTTTCTCTCTTTGTTGAAAGCGAGAAGTTTTTGATACTTTGTTCTTGAATCTCATTCTTTAAATTAGAGAAAAGAGAAGTAACTAATATTACATTTTTATCTGTACTTGCAGCGTGATCATCACTTATTTCATCTGCTATCTCATCAAGAATTGCTATGACTGCATCTTTAGTATCTGTTATGTTTTCCAATACAATAGTTGCTCCGTTAATAGCATTTTCCCATAGGGTACCTGCATTTTCGTTTAACCTAGTTTTAAGGTCTGCTTTTGCTTTACCTAGTAAGACTTTGTTTGTTTCATCAGAGTTTTTATCCTGATGAAGTTCACCAGACTTAACTTCGGTTATCCATAATTCATTAGTGCTACTCGAATACATAACAATATCGAATCCTTTTGTTATACTCTTTTCTTCCATATTAAAAAAAGGTGAAACTGTATTAAAATCAGTTAAAAATTGAAGAATAAAAATATGGGTTAACAACTCACCTATCATTCCAATTTTAGTTTTGTCAGTTTTTTTTTCGTACCTTTCCAAAAAAGACTTTACTGTATTTTGATAATTATATCTTTTTCTGGATTTTGAAGCTTTTGAAGCCCCGTGGCATATAGAAGAAAGCTGACGCCTAATGATATCTTTTAAATCATCCGAAAAATCATCTATGTAACAAACCGCATATGTTGTTTTATTTATAAACCGAACCCCGTTTATTATTATGGGAGACACCGCTTTTCCTCCTTAACATACATATGTACATTAGACTGCAAAAATTATACAATAATTAACTGTACAAACTTAAAATTTTCCTTTAAAGGATGAAATTCACCAAAAAGGTATGACCATATTAAAAGCGAACATCATGATACAAATCGATGTGTCGGGTGCTCAACAATATGAAATGAATGTCACCATTTCATTTCATGCCAGCCAAATAGCTATTACATAGAAAATAAGCAATTAAAAATCAAACAAATTGTTTTTGCTCTAACGGTTACTACTCTTTCCTTCATACTATTATCATAGAACAATACTACCATGCATTTCTTATAATTATATTAAATAACAAAAGTTTTTTGTGCTTTTTCAACAAAAATATACAATTTATGAAAAACTTATTTGTAGCTTACATGACCTTTGTTCCCAATCTATACATAAACTTTTGTTTCCAAGATTAATTGAAAAGAGTTTTATTCTTCCTATCGTTATTCAGGAACTATGAGATAAAAACTACTGTTAAAGAAGTGAAATATCTACTTGACCTTCGTAATAAACCTAATTTGAGAAATATTTCAATAGAAACTCATTATCTTTATTTGGGATATTTTTGACGGCTCAGTCTCAAAAGGGAAATATATTAGTACTTTCTTTTAAGTGATAAATATTCATTACTCTTCTGACCATTAAAACTATACAATGGGGTTCACTTCTCATAATTAATTATTATGTGAACTAGACAACAACTTTTAAATACATTATTTAGAGGGGATACCCAGTGCCGAATAAAATGTTTTTTACCACTGGAAATGACATATCCTTTGTCTGAGCTACATGAAAAAATATTGAGATAATCGTACGTACACAAAAAGAGACCTCACCAAGAAAGGCGGGTCTTCATTTAAACCCCAATGCTATCTATGTTATGTCTGAAAACCAGCAAAAAAACCATCCTTCACTATAAAATAAAGGATGCAACATATCAAAATACCGCTTATAAACTTAAGTTCCCCTCGCATAATGAGTAGCAAGCACTGGTAAAGTCATACCGTTAACTTCAAAATCTTCTCCGTAGAAAACTGACAACTCATAATGAGTCCCATCCGAAGAGGTTCGGATTTCACCAATTTCTGTAAACACAACCTTTTTAACTTCTGAAATATATCTCTTGATGAGAGGAAATAATGTTGAATAGGTAGGGCTGTTAACATGGAAAGCCTCTTCAAACTTTACATGAATCTCAGTCCCCTTTTCCACCACGATTATTTCCGCAGTAGAATCAATTAATTTGACATTCTTAACAAGTCCCATTATTAAACGCGGTTGATTTTTATCCGCATCTTTTAGCATATCTGGTGTTCTTTTTCGGAGGTTTGGCCCACGATAACTGGTATTTTCTCCACCTGTGACTTCATCTCCATTAACAAGCACCAAATTTGTAGATGGCTGTGATGTTTTCTCGACCGTTGTAGGATTATTTCTTCTGGTCGCTCTTTTCTTTCTTTGCTGCTCTAATTCTTCCTCTGTCATGTTATATTGTACTAATGCTTCCTTAAGTGCTCTTTTCTTTCTTTCAGGTGACAGTTCAACGTTTATAAATCGTGTCGTGTTAATACCCACTCTTCCACGCACTCTTTCAAAAGCATGAATACAGTTTCGATCATGGTCATCCCCATTCCATGTTTTCAGAAAAGGACGTTTTCCAGGATAGTAGCTAACTCTCGCTGGGCAATTAGCAGTGGGGCAAAAAAGGAAATTTCTGAGGTTATTTTGATATAGTTGAGGGTCTATCTGATTTGTTGTGTATTCTCTAATTAATTGACCATCGACGATATACCGTGCTGATAATATGGACAATATACAATACCCCAGTCTCTAAGACTGGGGTATTGTATTATTCTATGTCACTACTCATCATAATTTTTTCTCCACATTAACAAAGTCTCTTCACTTTCTCGAGAAATAATTATAAAGAATGCTCAAGCAGTAAATTACAGCTTATCTCAATCGAACTCACCAGTTACATACTTAGAGGAGAAAACTTGTATCTTATAATCATTAAGAGTGAAGTCATTTTGGTTATTTATGAGTAACTGATATTCCTCATCCCTTTTAGCAACTTGTCCAATACAAGCTAAACCCAACTTCGAACCTTTGGTAATGAACCTCTCCACATTCTTAAACATATCAATTATGTTTATTGCAGCCTTCGAAAAGAAAGCTTCTTCAAAATATACTTTGCATTTTTTACCTTTCGAAGATAGAGAAATGACCACCCTATTCTCCGTAATCGAGATAGATTTAACAATCCCGTAGACAGCTCTTGTGAAACCAACATCACTTTCACTTAATAATTGAATATTGTGACGTTTCCTTACATTTGGTGCCCTCTTTACTTCTTTAGGTAAGTCATCCCCTTCACCTGTAGTTGGATTAATATTTAAAGTAGGGCTTGGAGGCTGTGATTCATCAATAGTAATATTTTTCTTCTTTTTTTCCTTTGGTTTCTTCTTCTCTTCAAGCCTCTTTCGTCTAGCTTCTTCACTTTCATTCGCTTCCTTAAATAACTCTCTCAATACCCTATTTACATGTTTAGGGGAAAGAAGTGCATCAAAAGTCGCAGAACCTTTTTCACTCTTCCTCTTTTTTTCCCTTTCAAAATAATCTACACAATCTTCAGAGTGATCTTCATGGGGCCACGTTTTAAAATACGCCCTATTTTTCCCTTTAGGCACGTATTCCATCTTAGCTTCGCAACCATCGTATATACAGAAAAGGTTTCTTCTCATTAGTTCAAAGTCTTCATGATCTTCTATTAGATCAATGTGAATCTCTTCCTCTATATCCTTATATTTAAACAATACAGCTTCAATACTCACAACAACACCTCTGTATGTAGTATTTACTTAACAATAATTTACTATATATAGAACGTGTGAGTCAATAATATTCTAGAAATATTGTAAAAAGTTGTCGATTCTTGAATTATACAAACTAATTTTAACATTTAAATCAAATGGGCTTCCGTATTGTTTTAACACAGCATATCAGGAAAAATACAACAGATCAGCTATGTTGAACATATACCATCAATCTATAGTTATACGAATACAGCTTGAAAATGAAAAATAAAACCAGTCATCAATTGACTATGTTATTTCTTGCCACTACATCTCAATTATTTTTCTTTCCTCATTAACAGTGAGTAACACCCAATACGCTTGGGCTAAGTAATGATGACAATTTTCCGAAGTATAATATTATAATGTATAAATTACTATAGAATTAGGTTGATAGGATGATTTTAATATTTTATAGAGGACGGGGGCAATACATATTGAGACTTGCATTATTAGAAAATAGAAATATACGCAAAATTATAACTGTTGTCGACTATATACCAGATTATAAAGACTCTTTATTTTGTCCAACTAACGGATGTAATTGCAAGTTAGTGTATGTTAATAGTAGTTCCCATGAACCACATTTCCGCTCTCATAGAAATCATAATCATTCTAGTAACTGCCCCTATATTTTTATCATTGACTCTTACAGTCGACAGGTGAAAAACATTACTTGCTGTATAGATGGGTGTTCACAAATAGCCGAATATGAAGTTTACTTGTACGATTATTATGCACCACCTATCAATCAAGAGTTTATGGAACAGGATTTTACATGTCCATACCTTTGTGAATACCACATGAATGAAAATGAAAGACAGGCCATAGGAAAAAGGATACCTAGAGGTTCCGTAACTTATCCTTATTCAAATAAAAATCAAGCACAAGGGTATACAAAATATATTCCTATAAATAAAAGTTCCATTATTCTTGATTCGGCTAATTATCAAAACCATAAAGAAATTAACCTTGAAGTCCTCGATGTTAATTCTCAATTAATTAAATATTTAGCCCGGTTTCCTGAACTACTTAGGGAGATTGCTCCGAGGAAGTTCGAAGAAATTGTCGCTGAAATATTTCATAAAAAGGGATTCTCGGTTACGCTTACTCCCAGAACTAGGGACGGCGGAAAAGATATCTATGCAATTCAAAACGGAATGTTTGGTTATCAATTATTTATAATAGAATGTAAAAGATATAGCAGCACAAATAAAGTAGGGGTTGAACTAGTCAGGGGAATTTACGGGGTAAAAGTGGCAGAACGAGCAACCGCTGCAATGCTTGTGACGACATCCTCCTTTTCTAAAGATGCAATCGACTTTGCTTCTCCGTTAAAATATGAATTGTCACTAAAAGATTACACAGATTTAAAAACTTGGTTGAAAGAGTATAAATAGCCATAAAGATATAACCCAGTCCTAACGACTGGGTTATTTTCTGCCACTACGTCTCAATTATTTTTCTTTCCTCATTAACAGTGAGCAACACTCCACATGACTCGTATGTGGAAACATATCCACTGGCTGCACCCACTCCAGCCTATACTCCTTCAGCAAATGTGCCACATCACGGGCCAGGGTCGAAGGATTACAGGACACATACACGAACCGTTTCGGCCTCGCTTTCAGAACCGCATCCAGCAGCGCCTTATCACACCCGACGCGCGGCGGGTCTACCACGACAACGTCTGGCCGATCGCCCTGCTTCACCCATTTCGGCAGCAGCTCCTCCGCCTTGCCAACATAGAATTCCGCGTTCGCAATCCCGCTCTTCTCTGCATTTCGCTTCGCATCTTCAATCGCTTCCGGTATCACTTCAATACCACGTACCCGCTTCGCATCAGGAGCGAGCCAGAGCGAGATCGTGCCTACGCCACAGTACGCGTCCACAACGAGTTCTTCTCCGGTCAGTCCGGCCGCTTCCCTCGCTGAATTGTACAACTTAAGTGTCTGGGCCGGGTTCAACTGAAAGAACGCGCGCGGCGACAGCGAGAATTTCACATCGCCCAGCGATTCATCAATTGTTTCCTTCCCCCATAATGTTTCCGTTTTATCACCAAAAATAAGCGACGTCTTCTGCTTATTGATATTTTGGTTGATGCTAGTTAGCTTCGGCAAACGCATCCGCAGCTCAGTGATGATTTCTTTTTTACGTGGCAGCTTCTCTTCTGCGGTTACCAGGATAAGCTGCTGCTCGCCGGTTTCGAAGCCGACGCGCGCAATAATCGTCCGGATAACTCCTGTCCGCTTACGCTCGTTATATACGGGGATCGACAGCAACTCTAATACTTCCCGCGCCGCGGCGATCATCTCGTTCGTCTCTGGATGCTGAATCGGACAGTCTCCAATGTCTATAAGCTGGTGGCTATCCGCCGCATACAGACCAGTAATGATGCGATCGCCCTGGGTTCCGGCTTGAAGCTGGGCTTTATTGCGGTAACTCCACGGCTCCTCCATGCCAAGGATGGGGCGCAGTGGCAGTTCTCCAATATCGGTGTATTTCTCGAATGCGCCGCGTACAATGTCCTCTTTAGCTTTCAATTGACCTTCATAGGTCATGTGCTGCATTTGGCAGCCGCCGCATTCATTGTATACCGGACAGGAAGGCGCCTGTCGCAAGTCTGACGCTTGCTTTATTTTTTTCACTCTTCCTTCAGCGAAGGTAGACTGCACTTTCGTGATTTTTACCTCCACGACTTCTTCAGGCAGAGCACCTGGTACGAATACAGCTTTGCGTTTATAATAACCGATGCCTTCGCCGTTGATGCCGATACGCTTTATCGTTAGCAGAATCTCCTGTCCGATTTTCAACTGCACATCGGTTCCTTTTTTTCCTGTGTATTTCTTATTCATGCCTTGTTCATCCCTTTACGTTTCTTCCTGCTCAGAATGTCTATTCATCATACCATATACATGTACCTGCATACACATCCTCTCCTTTTCCGCATGTTTCAACACATGCACCAGAGGAATTGATCGCATCAATAAAAGAACCCAAAAAAAGAAGCGGCATCTTCTTTCTGATTCCGCTTCTTTTTCTAATTTATACATACTATATACATCTGATTTGATAAATCGACAAATTCTTGTGATGAGAGGTAAGAAAAGAATGAAGGGCGGTGGACGGGAGCGGTCGGAAAAAGACACGTTTGCCTTTCTTCTGCTGAAGCGCAGGGCGACTCCAACCTCTTCTTTTTCTGAATCGCCTCCTTCCAACCACGCTACCATGTCAAAATATCAAGTGTAATTTATATAGGCTCCCTAGCCCTGGTATTTTTCTTTCTGACGAATGATATTCTGCTTCATCGTCTCAAGAGTCGCAATTACTGCCTCAGACGCATGTGCTAGCTCTTGCAGGCATTCCTCAGCCCTGTTTTTATTGCCCTCATTGTATGCCTGTGCGGCTTCCTTCGCCAGCTCGTGCACCCGAATGTGCGGCGCTTCAATGCTGCGGTACGCTTCCGTATCGCCGAATAGCCGCTTGGCTGTACCGTAATACCATTTGCCGAGACGGCAGTCTGTGTGGGAGGCAATTGTTTTTTCGTCGATTTTCTCAAAACCAAGCAGCAGGTTGTAGATTTTCCAACGCCACAACAAATGGTCAGTAATCGCCAGTTGCAGCAAATCCTCCTGGCTTATCTTCAGGTTAACCGAGATGAAGTCTACGCGGTACTGATCGATCATTTTACTGAGATGATATACTGCTTCGCCTGTGCGATGCCCAATCTCTACCCCTTTCTCCACTGCTTCGGCGATGCTGTGGTTGCGTATCGTAATATCGTCGGTAGATGCGGCCTGCTGCTCGATGATGGCGGCGATTTCCTCGAAGTGCTCACCAAGCTTCTGCAAGACATCATTAACATGCGTCAAATCATCTACCACTCTATGTGAATTCTCCGCTCCACGGTGCAAACGTGCAGAAGAATCCTGCACAAGCGAAGCGATATCCTGCGTAATCTCATATAGCCCGTGCATGTCATCCGTAATCGTTGTCACCGATTGCTTCGTATGGTCGGCAAGCTTGCGAACCTCATCCGCTACCACAGAGAAGCCTCTCCCATACTCGCCTGCACGCGCCGCTTCAATCGAGGCGTTGAGTGCCAGCATATTCGTCTGTTCAGCGATGCCTTTAATCACGTCCATAACCTTGCCCATATTATTGACGCGTGTATGAAGCTCGTTTACGTGTGAAGCGACTTTGGCCTGTTCTGCATCAATCTGACCTAGGGAATCAATCATCGTATCGAGCGCATGAAAGCCTTTATCCAGCTTTTCCAGCGTCTCCTTAGAATCATGAGCGACGCTGGCAACGGAATTGGACACTTCTTCGATCCCGGCATTCAGCTCTTGCATTGCGGCACTGACAGCCAATGAATCCTCTGCCTGCCGCTCCTGATAGCGGAGCAAGTCCCGTACTTCATCGATTTCTGCATTGTAGGAGATAATCTCTGACAATCCGCTAATGAACCGGTTAGCCTGTAGTTCCATATACGTCTCCATAATAATCTGCTGCTCAAGCGCGATTATGCTTTCATAGGCCAGAATTGCATCGGTCATTTCCGTCGGCTTCCGCTTTAACGATCGGATGATACAAGGAATGAACAGCTGACTTAGCAGGCTGAACACCGATAAGAGCCAGTCTGGGGTCAATCCGCTGCGGGCGTACGCTTCGGTTACGGCGCGACGGCGAAACACAGAAGACAAATCCAACTCATCTTCAAGCAAATTTACCATATATGTGTGAAACGTTTGCTTTAGCTTTTCATCGCCGAAATGCTTCTCCATGATGCGATAAAGCTCGGGAAACGTGTGTAGCCTAGCATAGAATTGGTGAATAATATCCTCACTGTGCTCCATATAGATTTGTTTCAATCGGCGAACCGTTTCTTTATGAATGTGTGAAATACCGAGAAAGTCCAGCTTCTCCTGCAGCCGTTCATTTGCTTCAATGCCCGAATGCGAAGACCCCGTGAAATAACGGTATGATTTCATTTCATTTTTCCCAAACATTTCTTCCCCCCATTGTTATATATACTTACCTAACCTCCTGAAAAAGCACCGAACTCCCAACCCATTATATAAGACTTTTTTACCATGCTCAATATGAAACAGAATTTATTCACCATATTTCCATGTTTTTTACAGGTGAATGTTGTTTTAACCAAGGATGTCTGCTTCTTTTCCTAAACTTACTACCATTCTTCCAGGTATAAATTTGTTACAATAATCAAAGCAAACATCAGTATCTGTCTGGAGGAGTTCATATGGCGACCTCAACAGCCATTGCTTCGTTGGAGACGCTCGTCGCCATTCATCGCAGCAACAATCCCGATGAAATATATGCACAGCTTATCTCCAACTTCAAGCGAGTACCCCATTTTGATTGGATCGGCGTCTATATTAAGCATGGGGAGAACATGGTGCGAAAAGCCGCATCCAGCGAAACACCCTCCGTTTCGCCCGCGCGCCTGTCCATTATTCAAATCCCTATCCGCGAAAAAAAAGAAGTGCTGGGTAAAATTACGGTAATGATGAAACCATCCCAATTGATTGACGAGTCCGATTATCTTGCGCTTATGAAAACCGGGGAGGAGCTCGGAAAAAAATTAGCACTTCTCGATAACTCAGCTTGAACGAGTGTCGGGTAAATGTAGTATAATCGACTTCGAGGTGAAAAACGGATGACTAAGTACCAGAAACAATCACTGTTTATTGCGATCCTTGGCGTGGCATGTTTTGTCGGCGTCGGGATTTCCGTGGGAGAGCGCAACACCCTTTTATCCGCTATCTTTCTTGTCGCGGCCGTTTTCGTCATCGGATTCGGCTTCATGTTGAAAAGCAAACGAAGAAAAGACGGAACGTTATAATGGATGCGGGCCCGCCGTTTGGGAAAACATACGGCGGGCCCGTTTATTTTTAGAAAAGCCAGGGTAACATAAATCTACATATATGAACGATTGTTTACGTTAACTATCATAAGGAGCGATACACAATGGGAATTTTACGTACGGTTATCCTCGTTGTTCTTGCACTGTGGCTTATCGGCCTTCTGTTTAAAGTAGCCGGAGGATTGATTCACATTCTACTGTTGATTGCCGGCGTGCTCTTCATTATTGACCTAGTAACCGGCAGACGAGGTAAAGTCTAGCTACAAAACCTTCGGGTTTCTCCCGAAGGTTTTGTTTTATCCAATAGACAAATATTCAAAAGAATACTTGAATAAAGAATGGAAACAATATACACTAAAAGCATCAACATATGGGGAGGAAGCGTTTATGGGCGGACATCATCATGGGCATACGCATCATCATGATCACGGGCATCATGGAAAAAATACGAACCAGAAGGTATTGTTTCTCGCTTTTTTGCTGATTACGGGATTTATGATTGTGGAGTTTATCGGTGGTATCCTTAGCAATAGTCTGGCCCTTCTCTCTGATGCCGGACATATGCTGAGCGACTCAGCTTCGCTTTTCCTAAGTGTGCTGGCAATGTGGCTTGCCTCTAAGCCTGCCACCGCTACGAAGACATACGGGTACAAAAGAACGGAGATTCTCGCAGCCTTGCTGAACGGTATTACGCTTGCTGTTATTTCGATTTACATTTTCATTGAAGCATACCGGCGCTTTTTCACACCTGAACCGATAGCAAGCGGCAGTATGCTGACGATTGCAGTCATCGGCCTTGCGGTTAATATTATTGCGGCATGGATGCTTATGCGTGGAGGAGATACATCGGATAACCTGAACGTCCGCAGCGCATTTCTGCACGTTATCGGAGATATGCTGGGTTC
>RCUE01000300.1_pt1 | contig 14636 bp, 14 predicted proteins | sample 2166111 | NCBI WGS metagenome assembly RCUE01 (sample SAMN09930795, study PRJNA488358) | compost metagenome | feature: garden; material: soil; isolation source: compost soil in phenylacetonitrile-enriched culture | place: Germany: Experimental Botanical Garden Goettingen | collected 2016-01-27 | reverse complement strand
ATAGGAAGAGGAATGCGTAAAACGTAAGAACGTTACGAATGCATTGATGAACTTGCGAGGTGCTAAATGGATAAACTCATGCTTATAGATGGTAACAGTATCATTTACCGGGCGTTTTTTGCTATGCCACCGTTAACGAATTCGAGCGGGCAACAGACGAACGCGGTATACGGATTTACGACGATGTTATTGCGGCTCTTAGAGGAGCACAAACCAACACATATGCTGGTTGCCTTCGATGCCGGTAAAATAACGTTTCGCCATAAGGGATACGAGGATTACAAAGGTGGACGGGAGAAAACCCCGCCAGAGCTGTCCCAGCAATTTCCGTTGCTGAAAGAGCTATTGACCGCTTTCGGCATTGCCCAGTTTGAATTGGATGGCTATGAGGCGGACGATATTATAGGGACCCTGTCCAAGACAGCGGACGAAGCCGGCTTCAATGTGCTGGTCGTGACCGGGGACAAGGATATGCTTCAATTGGCTTCAGACCATGTCACAGTCGGCTTGACTCGCAAAGGGGTTACTGAGGTGGAGACGTATGGACCTGAGCAAATTCAGGAACGATATGGCCTGAAGCCGCTGCAAATTATTGACCTTAAGGGTCTGATGGGCGATACGTCGGACAATATTCCTGGTATTCCCGGCGTAGGTGAAAAAACAGCGCTCAAGCTGCTGCATCAATACGGTTCAGTCGAAGAAGTGCTGGCGCACACGAATGAGCTGAAGGGCAAAATGAAAGAACGTGTAGAGACACATGCTGATGATGCGCGAATGAGCAAAGATTTGGCGACCATTTATCGGGATGTAACGTTGGACAAGCAGCTGGAAGATGTGGCCTTCGGCGGGCTGCAAGCAGAAACAGCCGGGCCAGCTCTGGCGAAGCTGGAGTTCAAGTCCTTGCTGGAACGTTTATCTTTTTCAGGTGAGGTTGGCAGTACTGGGGTAGACGTAGAGGAAGCCGCGGCTGACGTAACAGTGCTGGATGAGCAGCGGATTAGCGAATTGGTAGAAGTGTTGGATCATGTGGATGTGCTGCATGTTGAGACGCATGGCGATAATCCGCATCATGCTGACATCGTAGGTCTGATATTTGCCGCAACGGGACAGCAGTTTTTTATGACACTGGATGTACTGCAAAGCGATACAGCTACACCTATTCGCGAATGGCTTGCTGACCCTGAACGCAAAAAACGCGGTCATGATCTGCATCGTACGGATTTGGCTTTACACTGGCATGGAATTGAGTTTGCAGGTGCCGAGTTTGATGTGCAATTGGCAGGGTACTTGCTGGACCCAACTGATGCAAACCAGACATTGAGCGGATTGGCAGCCAAATATGGCTTGTCTTCGATCCGTCCTGACGAAGAAGTGTTCGGCAAAGGAGCTAAATATAAAGTTCCTGACGTGGACGTGCTGTCTGATCATGTGGCGCGTAAGGCAGCGGTGATTGAAGCTTTGGTGCCTGTGCAGCAGGCTGAGCTGGAGAAAACGGAAATGCACAAGCTGTTTCATGAGCTGGAGATGCCGTTGTCCCGCATTTTAGCGGATATGGAGAAGCAGGGCATTTTGGTGAACGTAGAAGAACTGCGTGCTTTGGGTAAAGAATTTGAAGCCCAGATCGCAACGTTGGTGAACGAGATCTACAGCATTGCCGGAGTAGAGTTCAATCTGAATTCGCCTAAGCAGTTGGGTGAGATTTTGTTTGATAAACTGGGTTTACCTGTCATTAAAAAGACGAAAACGGGGTACTCGACCGATGCGGAGGTACTGGAAAAGCTGGCCCCCTATCATGATATTGTACAAAACATTTTGCAGTACCGTACCATTGCCAAACTCCAATCGACGTATGTTGAAGGATTGCTTAAAGAAATTTCGGAGAAAACGGGTAAGGTGCATACGTATTTCCGGCAGACAGTTGCAGCAACTGGACGCTTGAGCAGTCAATTTCCGAATTTGCAAAACATTCCGATTCGTCTTGAAGAAGGTCGCAAAATCCGCAAAGTATTTGTTCCGTCCGAACCGGGCTGGTCTATTTTGGCGGCAGACTACTCACAGATTGAGCTGCGGGTGCTGGCTGATATTTCGGATGATGAACGTTTGAAGGAAGCCTTTGTCCACGATATGGACATTCACACCAAGACCGCATCCGATGTGTTCGGTGTAGCAGCGGAAGATGTGGACTCCAATATGCGGCGTTCTGCGAAGGCAGTCAACTTTGGGATTGTCTACGGGATCAGTGATTATGGTCTGTCACAAAATTTGAATATTACGCGGAAGGAAGCGGCTCGCTTTATCGACCAGTATTTTGATGTGTTCCAAGGCGTTCGCCGTTACATGGCTGATATTGTAAAGGATGCGAAGCGGGACGGCTACGTAAAAACGCTGTTGGAACGCAGACGCTATTTGCCGGAGATTAACGCCAGCAATTTCAACCTGCGTTCATTCGCCGAGCGTACAGCGATGAATACGCCGATTCAAGGCACCGCAGCCGATATTATCAAGTTGGCGATGGTACAGATGGATAAAGCGCTACGTGAACGTAATCTTCGTAGCAGAATGCTGCTCCAAGTACATGATGAGCTTGTATTCGAGGTTCCGCCTGAGGAAATGGAAACGATGAAAGAGCTTGTCCCGGCTACCATGGAAGCTGCATTAAAGCTGGCTGTGCCGCTCAAAGCCGAAGTAAGCTATGGCAGCAATTGGTATGAGGCCAAATAAGATATTTCAATGAGTAGATAGTCCCAATTTGACGCTGCTTCCGTTATAATATAGGGTGAGGTGAAGACATCATGCCGGAATTACCGGAAGTAGAAACCATTAAACGAACGCTAAACGAGCTTATCGTTGATAAACATATAGATCATGTCACTGTGAATCTGCCGCGGATCATTCAACGGCCCGATGATATCCACGCTTTTGCGATGGAATTGGCCGATCACCGGATTACAGGGGTGGAGAGACGCGGAAAGTTTCTGCGGATTTTGCTGGACGGGCTGGTGCTGGTCTCCCATCTTCGAATGGAAGGACGATATGGATTATATTCACAACATGATCCTGTGGAAAAGCATACCCATGTCATCTTTCATTTTAAAGATGGTACGGAGCTGCGTTATCAGGATGTGCGCCAGTTTGGCACGATGCACTTATTTCCAGCAGGACAGGATTTGCTGGAAAAGCCGCTGAACAAACTTGGTCTGGAACCGATGGACGAGGCCTTTACACCAGAAATGCTGCGTGCCGCTGTTGGAACTCGTTCGACTTCGATCAAGGCAGCGCTGTTAAACCAGTCATATGTGGTGGGCATCGGGAATATCTATGTAGATGAATCGTTGTTTAAGGCGGGGATTCATCCAGCACAGCCAGCCAAAAGCCTAACGGATAGCCAATTTCATGTCTTGCATGAGGCGATTGTCTCCACGCTAGGTGCGTCCATTCAGGTTGGAGGCTCGTCCATTAAATCGTTCGTGAATGGACAGGGCGAAGCGGGCGACTTCCAGCATCAATTGCAAATCTATGGACGTAACGCGAAGCCTTGCATCAACTGTGGTACATTGATCGAAAAATCTGTCGTAGCCGGACGGGGCACACATCATTGTCCGGTCTGCCAGCCTCTGCGCTAAACAAGCACAGTCACCCCAAGCCCATCCCTCTCATATATTGTTCCAAGTACCAATACTGCGGAGGGTTTCGGTTGTTATAAGGCCCTGCCTTCGCAATGGGAGGGAATTGGAGTGGCTAATCATTGGGGAGCCCTGCTGTTACTGGCATTTGCGCTAAGTTTGGACAGTTTCGGAGTCGGTGTTACATATGGTCTGCGCAAAATGAAAATTCCACTGTTGTCGATTGCTATCATCTCCGTATGTTCAGGTTTGGTGATCGGCATATCCATGCAATTGGGCGCATTACTATCTCGTGTCCTGTCTCCTGTATATACGACCGTTTTCGGTGCTGTCATCCTGATCTGTATTGGCTGTTACTCTTTGATTCAAGCTCTGCACCGCAAAGAGGATTTGCCAGAGGATTCAGTGGAGCCCACTCGGGGTCTGCTTCTTACAAAACAGACTGATCCGGCGAGCAGATCTGTTCTTGGGGAGAAGGAGGGTGTAGAGAATGCTGATACCGAGTCTTTCCCCAGCTCAAGAAAAGATCTGTCGGCAGAAGCTTCTGTGGAGCAGCAGGAACGAACAGTATTTTCTCTGGAGTTTCGCAAATGGGGGCTTGTTATTCGGATTCTTCGAAGCCCGTCTGCTGCGGATATGGACCGTTCCGGCAGTATATCTGCTACCGAAGCGGTTTGGCTGGGTATTGCATTATCGGTCGATGCGTTCGGAGCGGGACTCGGGGCAGCTATGCTTGGTTTTCAGCCACTGTCTACTGCGCTGGCTATTACGTTATTCAGTGGAACATTTTTGATTACAGGGATGAAGGCAGGCTTTTTTCTATCAGCATTTCGATTTATGAAGGCGCTGGGTGTATTGCCGGCATTATTACTGATTATGATGGGCATATTGAAGCTGTTATGAGGTGAAAGAGCATGAATATCGGATTAACCGGAGGTATTGCTACCGGAAAAAGCACCGTGTCGGCTCTTTTGGTCGCCAAAGGTGCGCTGCTGATCGACGCAGATGCCATTGCCCGGGAAGTGATGCTTCCGGGGCATCCGGTGTTGGCGGCGGTCATTCAGCATTTTGGACAAGCTATAGTGAACAGTGACGGAACTCTGCTTCGCAAAAAACTGGGGGAGATTGTATTCGGAGACCCTGCCCAGCGGCAGGCACTTAACGATATTACACATCCTGCTATTCGTGAGGAAATGCGTATGCGCATGGAAGCATTTGAACGGGAACAGCCGGACAAGCTTGTTTTGGCAGATATTCCGTTACTGTACGAGTCGGGGCTTGAGAGCTTGTACGAGGAAATTATGGTTGTGTACGTACCACGTGATATTCAGCTCCAGCGTCTGGTGCTCAGAGACGGTCTGACGGAGGAGCAAGCTGGACTTCGGCTGTCCGCACAAATGGATATTGAGCAAAAGAAAAGCTTGGCCGATATCGTTATTGATAATAGTGGAACACAGACTGAGACGAAGCGACAAATTGATCAATTTTGGCAGCGGAAGGGACTTGCATGAATATTTTGCGAAAGAAAAGAGTCCTGCTCATTTTGTTTGTCGGGTTTGTCCTGATTCTATTCCTTAATTCAAATTGGATGTCCTGGTTCTATCCAATTCAATATAAGGATGAGATTCGGCAGTATTCACAGACGTATGAAGTAGACCCATTTTTGGTGGCGTCTATTATCCGTGTAGAAACCAATTTTAAAACCAGTAAGCAGTCGCATAAGGGGGCGCTAGGGCTGATGCAGATTATGCCGAATACGGCAAATTGGATTATGGACAGCGCCCAGATTCAAAAGGTTCCGCTGGACAGCGTCAAGCACGAGCCTGGCACCAATATTGAGCTGGGAACCTGGTATTTGCATAACCTATCCATAAAGTTTCAGGATAATCCTGTAGCAATCGTAGCTGCTTACAATGCAGGGCCGGGTAAAGTTCAAGAGTGGCTGGATAAGGGAGTGTGGGATGGAAAGGAAGAGTCCATCAAGCAAATCCCTTTTGGTGAGACACGACATTATGTACAGCGGGTCATTTATTACTACAGGCAATACACGAAAATTTATAATGATTTTTAATTCAAAGTTAATGACATGATGAGCTTTTCGCTTTAAAATGAAAAAAGCGTTGGACAGGCTGTTTTTACCAGCCCATCCAGACACTTTTTCTTGTTATTTTTGCATTATTACCGCGATTATTGGTATTGACCTGCCAATTGTTGTTCGGCGATCGTTACGAGGCGTTTTGTGATGTAGCCCCCGATCGAACCGTTCTCATAGGAAGTCATGTTACCTTGGTATCCATCTTGAGGAATGCTGATACCCAACTCTTGAGCGATTTCAAATTTCATTTGCTCCAGAGCGCCGGAGGATCTGCTGACTACCAGATTGTTGGAGTTGCCATTGTTTCCTTGTGCCATTGTTGTTCACCTCCTCGCGATATGGTAAACATATTATGATCTGTTTTGACAAAATTATTACTAAAAGTCTTCGGAAATTTATTGGAAAAAGAAAGTGGTGAGATTATGAAATGTCCGTATTGTGCCTACAATGGCACGAAAGTGCTGGATTCGCGACCTGCGAATGATAACAAGTCCATCCGTCGCCGCCGTGAATGTGAGCAGTGTGCCAGGCGTTTTACCACCTTTGAAATGGTGGAGGAAACCCCTCTCATGGTCATCAAAAAAGACGGCAGCCGTGAAGAGTTTAGTCGTGATAAAATGCTGCGCGGTCTCATTCGAGCCTGCGAGAAGCGTCCAGTATCCGTCGAGCAACTGGATATGATCGTATCCCAGGTGGAGAACGCTATCCGCAACACAGCAGCCACAGAAGTGGATAGCCAGCAGATTGGTGAGCTGGTCATGGAACAGCTTTACCCAGTGGATGAAGTCGCCTACGTACGTTTTGCGTCCGTCTATCGTCAGTTTAAAGACATCAATATGTTTATGAAGGAACTGAAAACACTGTTATCTAAAGATACAGCCAGCGACTGATCGCTGACTGTATCTTTTCTGGGCCATGAAGGGAGAAAATTATATTTTTTTATAAAAGTATTGACACAGGGTTAAATATTTTATATGATATAGAAGTCGCTTGAAACATTGATAAAACTTGCTTATGATGGGGCCTTAGCTCAGCTGGGAGAGCGCATCGCTGGCAGCGATGAGGTCAGGGGTTCGATCCCCCTAGGCTCCACCAAAATTTTATTATGGACTCTTAGCTCAGTTGGTAGAGCAGTTGACTCTTAATCAATTGGTCCAGGGTTCGAGTCCCTGAGAGTCCATCTTTTTAGAAAAAACGGCAGAGATGCCGTTTTTTTGTCGTTTATAGATCTATTCCCAGTCTAACCGGGAACAGTTATGGGTGGAATGAGCGCGTAACTGACTGCACAGAAACCAGATCCTACAGGAAATAGACGTCTTTTTTGAATTGCAACCCATTATTCACGAGTGCAAGGACTAGTTATTTGCAGACATGGGCTGCCCATTGACGAACTCTCAGAACAATGCGGACTGTCTGTAGACCGCATTAAGAAAATCGTATACTCAAAAAAAATGTACCCTTTTATCTTTCGATGGATTTTTTATCAGCATATTCAAAAGAAGTATGAAAAAAAACGTCATTGTTTAACGATCACTGACATAATTGGCAAGAATTTTGAGATACTCGTCATTCACCAATTTTCTTGGGGCGAATACGGCTGTTAAAAAAGTTAGAGATTTTGAACGCGCGATTTTTTCATCCATCATGGAGTGGTCGGCTTCAGGTAAATGAATCACGGACAGTAGCTCTGCGGGGATTTTCTGGCGATAGACTCGCTCGGTATCCTTTACATCAACATTAATATCTTTTCCAGCCAGAACCAAGAGTACAGGAGAATGGAAGTGACTTAATTCTTCGGTGGAATCAGACAGAAAATTTTTGCGTATAAAGCTCCATCTTTCCTTGGAAATCATATCGTCAGGATCAGCTATGCTTAGATATTCTTCATAAGAAGCCTGTTTTTTCAGTAACTGTAGAATTTCTTGATCGTAGTTCAATGTCTTTTGAATTTCTTGCGGAGTAACTCCTTCTCGCTCCAGTTCTTTTCTGGTATTAAATTGTCCTTGGGAAATCCAGTTCACGGCAGGCGATACAAGGATGCTGAATGCAATATCATGCTCCTCTTTAACGATCTTCGGAATGACCCATCCTGCTTGACTGGCTCCCCATAGGCCGATTTTTTGCTTATCAATCATAGGTAAGCTTCTTGCCCAGTCTATTGCATATCGGATCTCCTGTGCGCGGTCCTCCATGCTTTGGGCGAGCCAGTTGCCAGGAGCGCTGTTAATACCGGGCTTATTCAGTGACAAGGAGGCATAACCCTTGGAAGCGAACTTTTCCCACAGTGGTTTGTATCCATCATCATAGGTGTCATTAATAGGACCATCCCCATGGACAAAAACAACCAATCCAACCTTTCCCGAGTAGTTCTTAGGCAAAGTTAATGTACCTGTTAACAGCCCTTTAGGTGTCGTGATTTGTATTTTTTCTTCTGTCATCTTGTAGGAATTTTGATATAGAACAATGAGTACCAAGGCAACAGCCAGAGCTGCCGCAATACCAAAAGTAAGCTTGAGTGTTTTTTTCAATGATGCTCTCTCCTCGAATGCAGGTTCTCTTTCCAACTCATCAGATGCCATACAGGCTCCTTGAACCAAAAATGCCGTAACCCATTATATTTGGATTGTTTTACTTCAAACGCCAGTTGGTGATACAAACGGATAGCCCCTTGGTTCTTATGCGCTACGTGAAGCGTCAATGCATGAAAACCAGATTCAACCGAAAATTGCTGTGCGAAAGCTACAAGATGGCGTCCTATTCCCTGATTACGATGACTTGAACGAATCGCCAAATGATCAATGTAACACTCATTTGCAGCGGGGGTATACTCTAGCGCATGCATACCTGCCAAAAATTTAAATACATTGAAACAACCAAACTGTTTTAGGAGCGGAGTCAAAGAAATGGGGTTTGTTTCAGGAAGTGAAGAGTAGGAGGGTTTCCATTTAAGGGAAAGAACACCGATAACTTCTTCGTTTTCTTTGGCTACAAATTGTTTCATAGATGTAGAATAAGGATTTTGAACCCAAACCTGCATTAACAACTGCTGTATAGCTTGATCCTTTAGTGTAACAAGAGATTGGAATTTTGCTTTAAACGATTCGACTAAAAGACTGCAAACAGCTTCATGGTCTTGTTTTTGGTATGCAACAATGTCAAAAGATTTTGCACTCATGTAACACCCTCCAAGATTTATTCTACTTTGACTTGAATTTCATATTGTAGCTTGTTGTTGTCGAACATCGAAAGATAAGATGTTTCTACTAGAATGATCTTGCTTTGGCAGTTATATTGGTGATGAGCTACATATCGTTCCATTTGTTTGATTTCATAATCAATCTCAGGTTCTTCAATGACGGAAAGATGCTTATAAAGATAGTTGCCTTCTTCCAGAATATAGTCAGCCACATCCGCCGTTTCATAACACAGCTTCAACTGTCCAGCATCAGACAAGTAATGCAGGTCATTTTCAAATAATCGAGGTGGGGCAGGGCGGTGTTCAAATAGGTTTCCGGCAGTGAACTCTTGACCATTCTCCAATGCAAACCATAGCTTTAAATGACGGGGACCTAATCGTTTGACTTGATACTCATCGCCCTGCTGGGTCCGATTATTATATTCTTCTAACACTTTGTGAATAAATTGTTCATGCATCTTTAAGTTAGCTATTTCAGCTTGTACTTTTTGCAACGAATGCTCTAAAAGCTGGTTATAATCATCGGCAGCATAGGAAGTCATACATTCTTGAATCTGACCGACAGGGACATTTAATTTACGTAGTAATAAAATATGCGATAGCTGATAAATCTCATGAAGCCCGTACATCCGATATTGATTTTCTTCAGTATGTGAGTGATGGATAGAGGATTCCCTTTTCTTCAAAATATCGCAGTTGATGTACAGATACATTCATAAGCTGAGCAAGCTGGCTGATCGTAATGTGTTCTTTCAATGAGAGGACTCCTTACTGATATTTGAATAACTCCACTATAAACCTTAGGTCAGACCTAGGGTCAATAGAAAATATCAAACCAATCTTGGATAGGCGTAGGTGTCGAGCATTTGATGCCCACACCAAGGGGGAGACTGGAGAGTTTACCTGTCGGTGATAACCCGTTATAATCATAAGATTAGTGAGCATAAACAAGATGCTCAGGATGAAGGTTAGAATGGGGAAATCATGTTGAAAACTTTTAAAAAGGTATACATTGAGATAACGAGCATTTGCAATCTCGCATGCAGCTTTTGTCCTCAAACACAGCGTGTCAAAAAATTTATTGATCCGGAAGTCTTTCGAAATGTGCTTGATCAGGTCAAACCACATACAGATTATATCTATTTGCATGTAAAAGGAGAGCCGTTGCTCCATCCGAAAATTGATCTTTTACTGGAAAGTGCTCATGAGAAAGGCTTAAAGGTCAATATTACCACCAATGGTACCTTGCTGCCGAAGACCGGACATAAGCTGCTTGGGCAACCAGCGCTGCGTCAGATGAACTTCTCTCTCCATAGTTTTGACGGACATGAAGGCTCCGTGGATCGAGAAGGATATTTGGGTAATATCTTCACGTTTGTAAGAGAAGCGGTGAAACACAATGTCATTATTTCGTTCCGTCTCTGGAACTTGACTGAAGATAATTTGACTAATGTGCAGCGTCAGCGCAACCGGGAAACACTTGAACGACTGGAGCAAGAGTTTGGACTGGACTATCGGATTGAGGAAAAGGTGATACCGGGTAGTGGGGTCAAAATTGCACCAAACGTTTATTTGAATCAGGACCACGAATTTGAATGGCCGAGCCTCAGTGCCCCGGAAGATGACGGAAAAGGCTTTTGCCATGCACTCCGTAGCCAAGCAGCGATATTGGTGGATGGAACGGTGGTCCCTTGCTGTCTGGATGGAGAAGGTGTCATTAATTTAGGTAACGTGCATGAGCAATCTTTTTCCGACATTGTGGAAGGGGAGCGTGCAAACCGTCTGTACTTCGGGTTCTCCAAAAGAGAAGCGGTAGAAGAGTTATGCCGAAAATGCGGGTACCGCAAACGATTTGGAACATAGCCATACAGGTAGAGCTTTAATCGACAGTAGAATGAATCGCAAGAAAGATAGCCCTTTTGCAGGGCTTTTTTACTTATATTTTGATATATACATACATAATTAATGGTTTTAAACTATTCAGAGGAAGTTGGATATATTCGATTGCTTGTGAGATACGATCACATTTTGCTGTGGAATCATGTTTTTATACAGGTGATGGATGTTCGTCATAGGAAGATCGAAAAAGGAGAGGAGCTTCGAGCCTATCGACTTCCTGCCAGTGCGTTCTTATATGCCGTGCGTGGAAGCGCACGGGTACGGTTGGATACAGTATTCACAGGATAGAGCGTTTCCATGTACTGCATGGCGGAAAAGGAATGTGCCTGAGTATCCTGGCGGAGGATGTGCTTGAATATTACATCATTTTGTACAGGACGACGTTGGCCCTGCCTGATCGCAAAGAGATAGCACAATTGCTGGAAAAGGAAAATCCCTTTCAGAATCAGTATGCTTTCGCACCACATTACCCGCTGTCCCTGTACGAGAGAGTGAAGCTGTTGGAGCAAGAATGGCGTGGAGCTTCTGGACTTGGCAAACTGCATGTTAAAGCCTTGTTTCATCAATTTGTATACGAGTTGTTGCAGCAGTTGTATTGGCAGGGCATCGAACCTCTTAAGCCCGACCTTGTATCGCAGGCTCATGCACGGAAGAGTTAAAATAACGGCCATGATGATTATGCTGTGTTTATCATTGATGCTGGGAGCTTGCTCGGCTCCGACGAATACAAATGGAAGTTCGCAAACGAAGGCTAATCATACAGCGACAACATCCAACAGCGATGGACAAGCGGCAGTGCAAGCGCAGATAAGAACGGTTAAGACATTAAAAGGCGATGTGGAAATACCTGCAAACCCGAAACGAGTGGCATCGGATCAGTATATGGGTCATCTTTTGAAACTGGGGATTATTCCGGTAGGGGTCAGAAGCTATATGCTGAATGAGGCTTGGATTGATCGATCGGGATATCCCAAAGAGAAGTTGGCCGGAATCAAGGATCTCGGTGATTTTCCTATGGATTTAGAGGAACTGACCGTTCTGCAACCGGATTTAATTATCGGTTCAATCGAAAAGAACATCGACAGCTACCAAAAGGTAGGAACGACCGTGTTCTTACCGTATTGGGAGGGCGAATCTACAGCGGGGCACAGGTTTATATGTACGGTTCATTTAGCGATAAAGGGGATGAGTTTGTGATGGAAGACCCTTATTCATTGGAGCTCCAGCTGGATACAGCTATAAAAATCAAAATACGTTACCGATGAAACACATGATATATTGAAAAAAAAACTGCTAAAAACGAGGGCAAACCTCTGTGTTTAGCAGTTTTTTTGTCGTAATTCAACAGAGGCACTCTCACCTCGGTCGCTTATTGTAGTCGTCACCGCGCCATTAATGACGGACGTTCGCTGCAATGTCCCAGTTTACAAAAAACAGTGACTATTATCACGAAAAACGACATATTTCGACACTGGAATGCCATATTATAGTAAGTGTTGATAGGCTATAATCGTAGCAGTGAAAACGGATGGTCACAAAAATTTATTAGAGTCAGGATTGGTGGTTCAAATAATGAAGCTGGCAACAAAATTAACCTGGATGATGCTCATCATACTGCTTCTCGTAGGCTCCTCCATTGGATACTTTGGATATCATACCGCTTATCATCAAGTGGATGAAGCTGCTGGGATCGAGCTGGTGGGTTGCGCCAATATTACGACTGGCCTTATAGATCCTGCGGATATATCGGCTCTGGTCAGTGGAGATAACAGCAAACTTGCTGCCATTGAAGACCGGATCGGCTGGATTGTAGCACATAAGCCTATTTTTAAAGAGGCTTTCATTATCTCCTTGGATGGAAAAATTCTGGCCGCCGATGCCAACTTCAAGCAAAGAGGCTATCAAGCTGGCGATTCCTTCTACTTCACAGACGAAGACAAAAAAATGATAACTACCATGAAGCATTCAGCATATTCCAAGGTTTATACATATGAAGGAACCTCGCTCAAAACCGGATACGGCCCCATTTATCAGGACCATGATCCCACCAAGCCCATTGTTGCACTGATGGCCATCAATTTTGACGGTTCGTTAATTCAGGAACGGACGTTGGATATTATTGTTCAGCCCTTTATTATTGGCGGCTCCATTTTCATCGTGGCTATCCTTGTTGTTTACCTGTTGATTCGCCATATGGTAAGTCCGCTTACCAAGCTGTCAGCCTCTGTGAATACCATTACCAAAGGCGACCTTACTCATGAACCGCTTCTTTTCAAAAGCAAGGATGAAATCGGGACGCTGGCCCGCGACTTCAACGATATGACAAAGAATCTGCGCAACCTGATTACTCAGGTCAATGACACCTCTATGCTGGTCGCTTCTTCCTCTCAAGAGCTGTCTGCCAGCGCACAGGCAACGAACCGTGCTGGAGAGCATAGCGTGAATGTTACGATTGAGTTGGCCGATGGGGCGCATACCCAACTGGAGAATCTGGAAGGAAGCTATAAAGCTGTTCAGGATATGTCACGCTTCATCAGCGATATTGCCGGCAATGCAGACATCGCAATGAACAAGGCCGCGGATAATGTCCAGAAAGCACGTCTTGGCCGGGAATCAATGGATTCCACCACCTCCCAAATGGGAGTTGTCAGCGAAAGCATCGGCGATCTCTCAAGCATTATTCATACGCTTGGCAGCCACTCCAAGGAGATTGAGAACATTGTCGGCACCATCGCCAGCATCGCCGAGGAGACCAACTTGCTGTCTTTGAATGCAGCGATAGAAGCTGCGCGCGCCGGAGAAGAAGGTCAGGGCTTTGCCATTGTCGCTGGCTCTGTCCGCAAGCTGGCCGAACGTTCTGCCAATTCTGCCACACAAATCAGCGAGCTGATCAGTCTGATTATCGCCCAAATGTACAAGGCAGGAGAAACTATGAAGCGTTCCACGGACGAAATGATGCAGGGCAAAGAGTTGATCATATCAGCCGGACGCTCCTTCTCGGAGATCGAGGTCTCCATCTCCGATATGTCTTCCCAAAGCGAGCAAATATCAGCCACAGTTCGGAATCTGGCGCTGATCTCTGAAGGGCTCGTTGAAGCCATTCAGAATACCGTAATGGTCTCTAACCATACGGCTGAAGGGGCAAAGTCCCTGTCAGCCTCTTCGGAGCAACAGCTTGCTGCCATGCAAGAAGTGGAATCCTCCGCAGCGCTTCTCTCATCACTTGCCGAGAAGCTTCAGGTGCTTGTGGAGAACTTCAAGATTTAAATATTCGGGGTTCAAAGAGAAATAAACCGCTAAAAGACGAGGGTAAACCCTGTGTTTGGCGGTTTTTTTATAGTGATTTTACCATTGCATTCTCTCAGTCGCTTATGGTAATCGTTACTGCACGCAGTCGTGGCTCTTGTTATTTTAAAATACAGCGCTAGTGTACACAGGTGGCTAATGCTCATCAGGAATGGTTACGTATGAGTTGAATGAGATTTAGAGTAGCGGTAGATAGGGGTTCGTTTTTGCGGGTACAGATGGCGATTGAATTGAGAAGCTGGATGTCTTCTACGTATACCCGGCACAGCTCGCCACGTTCTACATATTCACGCACGACTAGTGAGGACACAAAGTTGGCACCATATCCGGCAATAACTGCGGTAATCGCCTCATGAAGCCCTGTGAAGTTTAGGGTGACCTGGGGGGCGGGGGCATTATAGGTTCGACATAAGGAAAATAATCTCTCCCGTGTCGAGCTCCCCTTTTCACGCATAACAAAGGGTTCATGCATCATTTCCAATAAAGAAACCTGCTGATTTGCATACCGATGATCTGG
>RCUE01000298.1_pt1 | contig 14713 bp, 12 predicted proteins | sample 2166111 | NCBI WGS metagenome assembly RCUE01 (sample SAMN09930795, study PRJNA488358) | compost metagenome | feature: garden; material: soil; isolation source: compost soil in phenylacetonitrile-enriched culture | place: Germany: Experimental Botanical Garden Goettingen | collected 2016-01-27 | reverse complement strand
CCTTTGCACTTATTGTCCCGGTGACCTTCAGTATGCTGCTTCAATCTCCCGAGGACTATTATGAGCGATGGATTCCGGGGACACTATTACGTCTGCTACGGTTTAGCGGGGCTTTTATAGCGCTTATGGGGCCTGCTCTGTACATTTCTTTTATATCGTTTCATCCCGGTTTAATTCCAACCAAGCTGGTCATTAGCATTATCGGAACCCGTCAAGGCGTCCCTTTCCCATCCGTTATAGAGGTCATGATTTTGGAAATCTCTATCGAAATTCTACGAGAGGCCGGCATTCGCCTGCCCAAACCCATTGGCCCTGCGATGGGCATTGTGGGAGGCTTGGTCATCGGTGATGCTGCTGTCAATGCGGGCATCGTTAGTCCCTTCCTTGTGATTGTAGTTGCAGTTACTGCCATTTCATCGTTTTCGATACCGACATACAGTGCGGGCATTACCCTGCGTCTTTTGCGTTTTGTCGGAATGTTCTTTGCAGCAATGCTGGGCATGTTTGGAACCATATTGTTCTTTCTGTTAATTTGTATCCATCTAACGAAGTTGAAAAGCTTTGGTGTACCATATGTAACTCCCTTTTCCCCTATGCGCCTAAGCGATTGGAAGGATCTGTACATCCGGGCTCCTATGTCTCTGATGAAACGAAGACCTGTCATGATGAAAACACAACAACGCAAGCGTAGATCATGATGCCCAATACGAAGGAGGAGCCACTGTGTTTAGACGCTCTGATGATAAAATCACAACTAAGCAAGGGGCTGTATTCCTGACCAATACCGTATTGGGCGCGGGGATATTGACACTGCCGAGAGGTGTAACTGAACAAGTACAAACTCCTGATGCATGGCTTTCTGTCCTCATCGGTGGAGCTATTGTCATCTTCGTCGTCTGGATCATGGTGAAATTAAGTCAACAGTTTCCTAGAAACACCATGTATCAATACTCCAAAAGAATTGTAGGCACTGTTCCGGGAGGATTCTTAAGCGTGCTATTAATTATATACTTTATAATTATAGCCGGCTTTGAGATCCGTGTGTTAGCCGAAGTAACCATGTTTTTTCTACTTGAAGGTACACCTATCTGGGCGATTGTGATTCCATTCATTTGGGTAGGTAGTTATTTGGTGTTTGGAGGCATTAATTCCATCGCGCGGCTGTACCAAATTGTACTTCCAATCAGTCTCTTCTTTCTGCTTTTCTGTTTTCTCTTTAGCTTAAGAATATTTGAAATTGATCATCTTCGTCCTGTATTGAGTGACGGGATATTACCCGTCATCAAAGGGCTAAAATCGACTATTCTTGTCTTCTCTGGATGTGAAGTCGTCATGACACTGGTCGCTTTTATGCAGCATCCCGAAAAAGCATTTAAGGCCATGGCAGTGGGCATCAGTATCCCATTAGTTTTGTATTTTTTGACCGTAGTTATGGTGATCGGCGGGCTATCGGTAGATTCTACTGTGACAAGTACTTGGCCTACCATTAATTTGATGCGCAGTTTTGAGATCCCCGGATTTCTTTTTGAACGTCTGGAGTTTCCACTGCTGGTGATCTGGGTGATGCAAATGTTTTGTAATTTCTGTAGTTTTTTCTTCAATGCTTCCTTAGGTGTCTCACAGGTATTTGGTCTTAAATATCGTTATGCGATTTTCGGTTTAATCCCGTTTATCTTTATTTCCACGATGACTCCTGTTCGTATGACTGAAGTGTTTCGCCTTGGCGATGAGATCGGATACATGGGAATCGTATTATTTTTTCTGATCCCGGTACTTCTCTCCATCGTTTTTATGATCAGGAAGAAGGGAATGAAGCAAAATGTGTAGACGATCTTTCCTATCCTTGCTGCTTGCTTTCATTCTGCTGGTGACTCAAGTCGGCTGCTGGAGCAGCAAGGAAGTAGAGGAGCTTAGCATATATACAGGATTGGCTCTCGATAAGGGAGAGCTCAGTCCATTGGAACAGGAGCTGGAGAAGAAAGGCAGCCGTTACTTCAAGAAAAATACAATTACGACCAGCGTACAAATCGTCCCCAAAAAATCATCCGGAAGCACAAATCAACAAGGCGGCGACGGTGGACAAGAGCTAAACTATGTAAATATAGCTGGCACCGGTGATTCTATACTTGAAATCTTCCGACAGCTCTCTCTCCGTTTGGATCGCCCCGTTATTGGTCACCACCTAAAAGTCATCGTGGTTTCCACCGAACTGGCAAAACTACAAACGATGCAACAATTGATGGATTTTGTGCTACGTGATAATGATATTCGTCCAAGTTGTATGGTTTTCTTAAGTAAGGATCGAGCAGCCAACACCTTAGTTACCAAATATACAGGCGAAATTCCGTCTATTCATATTCTGAATATGCTTCGTAACCATTTTAGAACCAGCAAGGTAATGAGGGGAGTCAATTTGTCTGAATTAGATGGGTTAATGCACTCCAAAAAAAGCTATATACTGCAAAACATTACTGAATCTAAGGGAGAATTAGAATTTTCAGGTGCCGGCATTATTAAAGGGGAAACCGGTCACTGGATTGGTGCTTTGGGACAACAAGACGTGGAGAGTATTGGATGGATTACAGGTGATGTTGAGGGCGGAGCTGTCAAAACGTATGACAAGCGGAATGAAGCCATAACTTATGAAATCAAATCGGTAAAAAGCAAAATAACAACTAAAGTGGGCAAGGACGACGACATCTCCTTTCACGTAAAAATTGAATCCAAAGGGCGTTTAATCGAAAACTGGGATGAGAAGGTAGACCCGACTGAGACGCGGAACATGAAAGAAGCTGAGCAAGAGTTTGAAAAACAAGTGACTAGAAGGATTAAGTCTCTTATGCACAAATTACAATCCGAATATAAAGTCGATGTTGCCGGCTTTGGTGATCACCTGAAAATTGATAAACCACAGGTGTGGAAAAAAGTAAAAGATGATTGGGATTATAAGTTCAGTAAAATCCCTGTAACCTTCGATATTAAACTAACCATTACGGATTTAGGTTCCTCTGCCGAATAGTCGAAGTCTACTCAAAAATTTACCTTGGAGTTAACAAAAACCCCCTCTTCTTAGAAGAGGGGGTTTCCACCACAGGGAACTATTCCGATTTAATCTCTCGTCCTTGGATCAACCCTAATGGGTCAGCTTAAAAAATCAGACTTTCTCTCTTCACCGTGGGAACGTCTGGCAAAATCGACGAATTGGAATTTGTCCAGTCGATGCCTTGATTCGGTATACTGGAACAATGTGGTGTCTTCCAGATAAACATAGTTACGTACTACAACCACATGAGTATAGTTCTGGAGGTCCATTAGCTTACGGTCTTCTTCATCTGCATCTTCTACAGAAACGACTTTTTTAGCATAACTGATTGGAAGATGGAGTTCCCCCTCCAGATATTCGTAGATAGATTCACGACTAATTTCCTCGGTAAGCACAGGGACAATGTCTGATCGAAAGTAGTCTTTATCCAGTATGACACATTCACCTTCAATTTCACGCGCACGAATGACTTCCCAAACCAAATACTTATCTTTGTCAATCTCAAGATGAGTAGCTATGTCATCTGGAACGGGAATCAACTGATTTTTATGAACAATCGTTTGTGATTTACGCCCAATCCGCTCAGACATTTCTTTGAAACTGACCAATCCTCCTATAGGAAAATCCATCCGTCCGATATCCAGAACAAAAGATCCTTTAGCCTTTATTTTATGGATATACCCATTTTGTGCAAGCAAGTGAAGTGCCTTACGCACAGTCTCACGAGAAGTGTTATACTCCCGGGCCAATTCATTTTCAGAGGGCATTTTCGAACCAGGAGCCAATTCGCCTGTCTGGATTCGCCCCGAGTACTCTTGATAAATTTGCAAAAATATATTCTTAGTCAATTTTCATCACCACGTTTATTGTAGCATTCTTTCACTGACCAAGTTACTGAATTAGGCTAGCAGGGATGAATCTGACTTAATTCGTTTTGTCTGATGAAGAATTCAAATGAATTCTCATTAAGACATATTGCAAATCGTTCGCCTCACCTGGCAATTCCTCAATCGATTCAATCATACTCTGCCCTTCGGGAACAATGACCGGTGTAATCATAGGATACCCTGATTTCTGAATCAGCTCACGGTCAAATTCCATCAGTAGCTGTCCTTGCTTCACGTTTTGACCTGTCTCCACATGCATGGTGAATCCTTCTCCCTTTAATGACACCGTGTTGATTCCTACATGCACCAGAATCTGCACACCTGTTGGATGCTCCAAAATCAAGGCATGCTTGCTTTTCACCATGATGTGAATGACTTTTCCACTGAAAGGGGCAAGAATCCGACCATCCTTCGGTTCCACTGCAATTCCTTGCCCCATCTGCCGTTCGGCAAAAGCCGGATCAGGAACCTGTTCTAATGGCACAACATGTCCTAGTACCGGAGTCTTTACTTCAAGCACATCCAGTGCAGAATTTTGTTGGTCCGAATTTTTCCGTATGGAGTCATTAGCTGGTGTAGCTGGAGTCTGACGACGCTTATTGAGCAGCTTCCCATACATAAAGGTTAAAGCAAACGGCACAATCAATACGATCGCCATCCCAACGAAGAATACCCCCCAGTTGTTTGGGAAAATAGACAGGAAGCCTGGAATCCCTCCCACACCAATGGAAGAAGCCAACACATGATTTACGGTGAGCAGTATACCTGCGATACCGGAACCGATCATTCCGAATACGAACGGATATTTATACCGTATATTGACCCCGAATATGGCAGGCTCGGTTACACCCAGAAAAGCAGACACGGAAGAGGTAAGAGCCAATCCTTTTCCCTTTTGCTCCTTCAATACCAACATCATTGCCAGTGCCCCGGCCCCCTGAGCGATATTGGACAGGGCCAGCATCGGCCATAGGAACGTTCCACCCTGTGTACCAATTAATTGCACGTCCACCGCCAGGAAAGTATGATGCATTCCCGTGATCACGAGCAAGGCGTAAAAACCTCCATAAATCAGGCCACCCAGCGCAGGAGCCAAATCGAAAACGTATACAAGACCAGTCGTAATCGCATTACCAATCATAAAAGTAACCGGACCGATCACTGTAAAGGCAAGAAATCCCGTGATTAATAATGTAATCGGTGCTACGAGCAACAGCTTAAATGAATCCGCTATCTTTTTATTTAGGAATTTCTCAATTTGTGCGAGCACGTAAGCGGATACCAAAACGGGTAAAACCTGTCCTTGATAACCAATCTTATTCACTTCCCAACCAAACAAATCCCAAACCGGAACAGTTCCTTTGGTAACGGCATCCGCATAACTGTATGCACTTAGCAGATCTGGATGAACTAGAATCAAACCGAGTACAATCCCAAGTAAAGGACTACCGCCAAACCTAACAACGGCCGACCATCCAATCAAGGCAGGTAGGAATGTAAAAGCCGTACTGGCAATGGTGTTAATAATAGACGCAAAGTCAGTCCATTGAGGATAGACCTGCACCAGAGCCATTCCTTCGAAAAAGATTCCCTTTCCAGTCAAAATATTATTGATCCCAAGCAATAAGCCTGCAGTCACAATTGCGGGCAAAATAGGAATAAAGATATCTGCCAGCGTCTTGATGGCACGCTGAATCGGGTTTTGTTTTTTACTAGCGGCGTTCTTAACATCGTCCTTAGAAGCCCGACTGCCTCCTGTAATGGAGATCATTTCGTCATATACCTTATCCACCAGACCTGGGCCAATCACGACCTGATACTGTCCTTGTGAAGAAAATTGGCCTTTGACCAGATCATTTTGTTCGAGTGCATCTTTATCGACCAACTTATCATCATACAGGGCAAATCGCAGACGAGTTACGCAATGCGTAGAGGCCTCTATGTTGTCTTTACCACCAACGGCTTTTATAATGTCTTCCACCTGTGCTCTTTCAATCGCCATCTAGTCCACTCCCTCGACGTTTGCTCATTTTTAAAGCAGCACCCCGGCTTAAAAATAAATGTACTACCGGGGTGCTACTGGATATTTCCATACTATTCACTAAGGTTAACGAACAATCCACATATAGGAAGCATACGGAGTCAAAGAGACCACCTGATTTAGCTGTGGAGCATGCTGGGTATTACCGATTAAAAGCTCAGCCGCTGCTACTGCTTGATTATCTAATGATAAATAAAATGAATCCGGTATACGGAATTGTACATCCCGCCCACTAAAATTAGAGATGACGACCAAAGTCTCCTGTTCATTGCTGCGTTGATATGCGTAGACCTGAGGATGAGCTTCGTCCAAACGTTGGTAATCCCCATCGGTGATGACCTGTACCGTCTTACGCAGACGAATCAGCCTACGGTAATGGCTGTAGATCGAGTTCGGGTCCTCTAACTGAGACTGAACGTTGATCTTTGGATATCGTTCATCTACCTTAATCCAAGGCGTGCCTGTAGTGAAGCCTGCATTGCGAGTGTTATCCCACTGCATCGGTGTTCTCGAATTATCACGTGACCGCTCTCGAATGATATCCAATGCTTCCTCTGCACTTTTTCCTTGCTCCTGCAAGATACGATACATATTCAGCGATTCAACATCACGGAATTCTTCAATATCTGACCACTGCGGATTGGGCATTCCGATCTCTTCACCTTGAAATATATAAGGTGTTCCTTGAAGTCCATGTAGCGTGGTTGCCAGTAGCTTGGCGCTCTCCACATGGTATTCATCATCATCCAAAAAGCGAGAGATCGCTCTTGGCTGATCATGATTGTTAAAAAACAATGCACTCCAGCCGCCACCCTGTTGCATGCCCGTTTGCCAATCCGAGAATAGCTTTTTCAGCATTTCAAAATCATATGGCATGAGTTCCCACTTCTGTCCATTTGGGTAATCCACCTTCAAATGATGAAAATTAAAGGTCATGGACAATTCTTTTCTCTCTGGATTGGAATAACGGATACAGTGATCCAGTGAGGTGGAGGACATCTCCCCTACAGTGACACTGTTATACGCTGAGAATACTTTCTCATGTAATTCATGAAGGTATTCATGCACACTTGGGCCGTCCGTATAATACTTACGCCCGTCCCCAGGAGCCGTGCTTCCATCGTCGTCCGAGAATTGCTGATCTTTGGAAATCAAATTAATGACATCAAGTCGGAAGCCACTAACTCCCTTCTCTGCCCAAAATTCCAGCACATTAACAACTTCCTGACGAACTTTGGGATTTTCCCAGTTTAAATCCGCCTGCGTCTTATCAAACAGTGTCAAGAAATATTGGTTTGTAGCCTCGTCATACTGCCAAGCTGGTCCACCAAACTTGGAAATCCAGTTGTTCGGAGGTCCTCCATCGGGTGCTGGGTCACGCCAGATATAATAGTCCCTGTACTCACTATCCTTAGAAAGCCGCGCCTGCTGAAACCAGACATGCTCTGTGGAAGAATGGTTAACCACGATGTCGATCATCAAGTGCATCCCACGCGCCCGAATTTCCCGGCTCAATTCTTCAAAATCCTGCATTGTTCCATAGTCAGGATTAATCCGGCAATAATCGGCTACATCATACCCGTTATCACGTTGTGGTGAGACATATACAGGCTGCAACCAGACAATATCGACACCCAGTTTTTGCAAATAATCCAGCTTTTGCGTCAGTCCTCTTATATCACCGGTTCCTTTGCCCGTCGTATCGTTAAAACTTTTGGGATAAACCTGATAGACGACCGATTTGCGCCACCAGTCCTTATCTTGAGGAATTAAAGCCTTGTTCATTGCTTCCATTCATGCTCATTCCTTTCTTGCGAAATGAAGTAGCGTAAAAGAATTTAATATAACGCTTTCAACTTCTTGTATATACAAGATTAAATCATGTATATACAAGTTGTCAATATACTTTATGTATTAAGGTAATACCCGTTTTACGACTAAATGATCAGGAAACTCATCCATTCTGTCCGGATTATATTTCATGAATCTTTGAATAAGCTCTGTTCACACGAAAAAGGCTCCTGCTTATAAGTCAGGAACCTCTCTTTTAAATCGTGAATACGGTATTTATTTAAATCCATATGTATAGTGCACTATAAAGGAGCAATAAGGCCATAATGATATTGAAGGAGCGCTCATACTTATTCAAGAAGCGCTGGAACATAGCTCCGAAAATCGCCCAGCACATTACAGCTACAAAACCAATACAGGTCAGGAGTAACGAGATCGTAAACATTGTCATATACGACACATCATACGGCATTACAAACGTTGAAATGACCGTAATACCATACAAAATAATTTTTAAATTGATAAATTGCAGCAGCAGTCCTGATTTGAAGGAATATCCTTCATTGTGGTCATTATCCTCCGAAGTAGATTTGCTCTTTGCTATTTTTACTGCCAGATAAAGCATGTACAGACTACCAAGAACATTCATCCAGATTTTTACTCGAGGCAAGAAATGATATAAAGCTAGATTAAAATAGCAGGCTAACAGCATAATGGCGAAACAGCCTGCTGTTACTCCCAGTAAGAATGGAAAAGCTCTCTTTAAACCTAACCGCCTGGCACTGTCCAATGACATAATATTGTTGGGGCCTGGCGTAAAGCTAGTAACAAGCACATAAGATAAAAATGGAATAAACGGCATGCAACAATCAACTCCAGTGTGTTATAATTGAATAAAATGTGCGTTGAAACGCACATTTGTACTTCATGATTGTACATCATGTTCTTTATATAGCACAATAGGGAGCGAAAAAATGATGGAGAATATTAATTTGATTTTAAGTAAAAACCTAAAACATCTAAGAAATGAAAGAAAATTGAGTTTAGATAAATTAGCTGACCTGACGGGGATCAGTAAAACAATGCTCGGCCAGATTGAACGCGGAGAATCGAATCCTTCGATTACAACGGTATGGAAAATTGCAAACGGCCTAAAAATATCATTCACTGCCCTGATTAGCGAACCGCCTGCCGATGCCATAGTCGTTCCTAAAAGCAAAGTACAAGTGCTTGAAGAAAGCAATCACTATCGTTTGTATCCGTTTTTCCCCTATGAAGGAAACAGAAATTTTGAGGTCTACACCGTAGAGATTGAAACAGGCGGGGAACTGAGTTCCGCCCCTCACCGTGAGGGTACTGAAGAATTTATTACCGTATTTGAGGGTGAAATGGTGGTAAAAGTCAGCGAAGAAACGTACACGGTGAAAGCCGGAGATTCGATACGCTTTAAAGCAGACCGTCCGCACATATACTATAATTTAGGAGAAACGCTGGTAAGGATGAATATGATCATTTATTACTCTGTATAATAGTTCAATTCTTGAAGTGTAAAAGTCCTTAAATATAAAAGATCCTATTAAAATAAGAGGCTCTTTTAATAGGATCTTTGGTACAAATCATAAATGATTAACCTGTTTGTTGTTTAGGAGATTTCAACTTGCTTGATTATTCGTGCCGGATTCCCAGCTACAATCATATGATCTGGAACATCTTTGGTTACGACTGCTCCTGATGCCACTACGACGTTATTACCTATCGTAACACCGGGATTAATAACCGCCCTGCCGCCAATCCATACATTATTGCCAATCGTTACAGGCTTTCCATACTCTGGACCAGCAATTCGTTCAAATGGATCAATGGGGTGAGTCGCTGTGTAAATATGGACTCCCGGAGCCAGAAAACAATTATCCCCAATACGCACCTCGCATACATCCAAAATGGTACAGTCAAAGTTGGCATAGAAATTTTCCCCAACATGGATGTTGTATCCGTAGTCACAGCGTATGTTGGGTTCCATGCTTATATTTTCACCTGTGGAACCGAAAAGCTCCTTAAGTAACTTTTCACGGTACTCACTATCCGCCTCAGTCGTCTGATTAAAGAGACGTACACATCTTCTCGCATACTCTCTTTCACTCGTTAATTGAGGATCAGCTGCTACATACAGTTCCCCATCCAGCATCTTTTGTTTTTCCGTTTTCATAGACATGCGACAATCTCCTTTATATTTTAATCTCATTCTTTTCATTCGTCCCCACGGGCCGGGCAGCACCCGATATCAAACCAGCAACAATAACGCCAATGAGCACTACAATTAAAGCATGCAGGAGACCCACATGTTCACCTAAAAGCCCTAATCCCGGAGGTCCCACTAAAAAGGCAATATAACCTATTGTGGCTACGGCTCCTACCCGGACAGCTGCACCACTAGGATTATCTCCGGCAGCAGACAAGCCTACAGGAAAACCAAGTGAAGCTCCAAGCCCCCAGAGCAAGATACCCAATCCAGCTAAGAGATAATGCTCTCCCCAGATCACTAGAATAATACCCACAGCAGCCAGGACAGCACTTCCTTTCAACACAGGGACACGGCCGTATTTATCCAGTATAAATCCACCTGTGAAACGCCCAATGGTCATCGCGGTCACGAATAACCCATACATATAGGAGCCTGTTAAGGAGTCTACGCCATAACCATCTACCATCGTGAGCGGCAGCCAGTCATTCGCAGCCCCTTCTGCAAACGCCATCCCGAGCACGATGATCCCAATCAGTAGGATTCGCCTTTCTTTCCAGACAGCAAGCTGAACCTTCATATTAGATCCAACCTTTTGCGTAGAAACTTCCTTTTCTTTACCTGTATCATGAGGCAAATAACGATACAAGTAGAAAGTTACTGCGGCAATCATGGCAGCCATAGCTCCAAAATGAATCACAACAGGTATTCGTAACGCCGCTGCTCCAGAACCGATGATAGCTCCTATAAGTGTCCCCATACTAAACGAACCGTGAAAGGCGGGCAAAAGCGTTTTATTCAACTGATTTTCTACCGCAGAACCTTCGACATTAAGAGCTACTTCGGCTGTACCATAGCCACCACCAAAGATGACCAAACCAACAAACACCATGCTCGTGAGCGAAAATGCAGTTCCCAACCCTACAATGACAAAACCAATCACAATCAAAAGCGCACTTCCCAGAATGACCAACCGTCCACCTATACGAGAAATAACATTGCCCGCACTAAGTAGTCCCAATAAGGAACCCGCGGCTAATCCAAAAATAATAATCCCCATTTCGGCAGTCGAGACATGCAAAATATCGCGTATGACAGGCGTGCGGGACACCCAGGATGCAAAAGCTATACCCGGTAAAGCGAATAAAACAAATAAAACATTGCGAACTATCCTAGGATTCATGGAGGGTTCTACTGTCATCAATTAGCTCCTTAACGATACTTTTTATAAATCTTTTAATAAGTATCATTATAACAAGTTATTCTACTCGTATCCAGCACTATTGTCAAAAAAACTGGGCAGTATGATAAAGCTGAGGACAGCCGCCTGCCCGTTTTCAGTGCTTCATCATTACAAGTTTTTTCTCCATCCCCAAGTCGCCCCAATCGCTTCCCGTGTGACGTGTTATGCCGACGAGTGGCTTCATATCCGCATGCGCCAAGTAAAGGCAGCGGTTAGTCTGGTAGGACCAGTTCCTACAATAATGGATCTATACATCTCTCTTCCTCCGTCAATCCTCTTCGTTTTCTCCTCAAAAGCATTATGATGATCGGTTTCGTATATGTACCTTACATGAACATTCAATAATGAAAAAAGGAATACTTCCTTGTCCGTTTACTTAGACTAGAAGCATTCCTTTTATTTTTAATGTTACGCTTGATGAAGCGCTCCAATGCTAAGGCCAAACGCAGCTTCGTGAATCACTTCTCCAGTCGTTGGATGAGCAAAAACCGTTTGCGTGATTTGCTGTTCTGTCAGCTCATTGGCAATCGCCAATGTCAGGCTACTGATTAAAGATGATGCATCGGGACCAATGATCGATCCACCCACAATTTTTTGTGTCACATTATCCTTTATCAATTTAATAAAGCCTTCCGATTCATTCATCGTTAATGCTTTCCCATTGCTGGAGAACGAAACTTTGCTTACACTGAAATCCATTCCCTCTCGCTTGCATTGATCCTCTAATATACCAACACTTGCGATTTCGGGTGAAGTAAAGATGACATTTGGAATGGCGGCATAGTGCATACCTTCCGATCCACCCATGATGGCATCAATAGCCGTGATCCCCTGATGGGAGGCGACATGGGCAAGCTGCATAATATCCGTCACATCACCAATGGCATAGATATGTTCGACGTTTGTACGCATATATTCGTTAACGGCAATGCCTTTCCCTCGCTCATTGCGCTGGATACCCGCTTGTTCAATATCCAGTCCATCCAAATTGGGCTCACGTCCGATCGCAACAAGCACTTTCTCACTAACTAACAAATGCTCACCTTGTTTGTTTTCATAGGTGACAATAGCCTGTCCATTGTCCGCCTGTTGGATCTTAGATACCTTGGATTGGGTATGGATATGAATCCCAGCATTCTCTGCCGAATGTCTAATTTCTTCTGAAATGTCACTGTCAACCATGGTCAACAAACGATCCATAAATTCTACTACGTGAACCTCTACGCCGAAATTACGATAGATGAAAGCAAACTCCATACCAATCACACCACCGCCAATAATCGTAATACTTTTTGGTAGTTCAGTAGAGGCAAGGGCATCGGTGCTATTCATTACAAAAGAAAGATTGATGCCGGGAATATTCACTTTGGTAATTTTGGAGCCTGTCGCAATAATGATATCGTTTGCTGTAACCTGGTAATGTCGTTGCCCTTTGACGCTTACTTGTGTGGCAGATAAAAAGGCTGCTTGACCGCGAATAATTTCAATATTATTTTTTTCCATTAAATAATCAATACCCGAAATCAGTTTTCCTTTGATTTCATCTTTACGACGAATGACTTGTTTCATATCGACTTGAAGATCTGTTCCCGTATGAATACCAAACAAAGACGATTCCTTGATGTGATGACAGATCTCAGAAGACTTCACCAGGGATTTAGTTGGAATACACCCTACATTAAGACAGGTGCCACCCAACTCCTCCTTTTCCACCAAGGCCACCTTTATTCCTTTTTTAGCGGCATAAATCGCTGCCACATACCCTCCTGGTCCAGCTCCAATAATTAGTAAATCCACGTTCTTATCCAGTGTAGGTTGTTCCATCTTAGTAGCCTGTGATGTTACTGTAGACGTCCCCTCTTCGGCAGCAGCGTCAATTGTAAACAAGACCTGATTAGAGGACACTTCGTCGCCTTCTTCAAAGTGGATTTTACTAATGCTTCCCTCGACAGTCGCTGTAATTTCTCGAACACCTTTTCCTGTCTCAACCTCAAGTAGTACATCCCCAAAGGAAACGTTTTGTCCGAGCTGGACGTGATTTCTGCTGGCTTTCCCCTTTTTTCCTCCAGGGATCATTGACATTTTAACTTCCATAATTCTCAAACTCCTTCACAACCAAAAGAGAATTTATTGAGCCCTTTTAGCGAATAATTTAATGTCTGACTACGCCAGCTTGTACCAATTTAACCCCATTAGCCAAACAATCACCCACAGGACAAGTCTTTTCAACAAACGCTGCAAAAGCTTCTGCTTTTTCTTGGCTCTCTGTCGTTTTAAAGTGCATGACAAAACGAATCTCCTGAAATCCACATCGAACATCCGCTAGCCCCATGAACCCATCCGGGTCCAAATCTCCTTCCAGCTCTACATGGAATTCTTCATACGAAAACCCAAAGCCTTCGGCAAAAGCAGCAACAACGATCGACTGACATGCACCAAGCGCACACAGAAGTGCTTCAACCGGATTCATCGCTTTGTCGGTTCCACCAAAATCTTCAGGTTCATCCATCACAATTTTAAACCCTCTAGATTGAGCTTCCACCTGCAACCCTTCAGGTAATTTTTTTGCAGTAGCTTTAAATGTAGTTAACATAAATATAACCTCCCGTTTACTTTGTGAAAAAAATAACTTGATTCAGGGAAATTGTAGCACTCTTGGTTTCAAAAATCAATAGTTAGCTAAGTAATTTATTTTAGCTGTTAAGAAAGTATCTGATATGATGAAAAGTACAAAGGTCTGTTATACTTAAGTTGATGTATAAGAAATATAGTTTAGTTGAATGGGTTGGTGTGGCCATGTTTAACTTAGAGAATTGTCTTGCTTTTATTACCAATCGTAGTGGAAAAATCTTTTCGGAAGCCTTGGAGAAAGAATTTCGGCCTTATAACATTACTAGGAGTCAATGGATTGCGATGTATTATATCTATACGCATAAATCCATGACTCAACGAGAACTTGCAGAAGAATTGTCGATTAAGGAGCCAAGTGTAGTGCGGCTGCTACAAAAACTAGAAGCCGAAGGGTATTTACTTCGAAGTATTGATGACACAGACAAACGAATGAAACAAATTCAATTATCCGATCTTGGTACGCAGGTTTGTCTTAAGCTTCTGCCGATTGCTGAGAAGTTTAAGCAAGACACCATTGCTGGGATCTCTCAAGACGATCTTCATACCTTTGAGAGTGTGCTTCAGAGAATGGTTGATAACACAAGGAAATAGCAAATATAGAAAAACGACCAAGAAAGGTACTTCCCTTGGTCGTTTTTCTTATAAAGCAAGCATGTAATTGCTGTTTTACACTTCTATACTTACTGGAAAAGTAGAAGTAAATGGTTAAGTAAGTAAGATCGGCTTGATTCCAAAAAAAGGCACACCCCTTACTGGGATGTGCCTTTTTATCTTGCTTGGCGGCGTCCTACTCTCCCAGGACCCTGCGGTCCAAGTACCATCGGCGCTGGAGGGCTTA
>RCUE01000297.1_pt1 | contig 14715 bp, 17 predicted proteins | sample 2166111 | NCBI WGS metagenome assembly RCUE01 (sample SAMN09930795, study PRJNA488358) | compost metagenome | feature: garden; material: soil; isolation source: compost soil in phenylacetonitrile-enriched culture | place: Germany: Experimental Botanical Garden Goettingen | collected 2016-01-27 | reverse complement strand
GTTTCCAGTCGAGCTCCATTGTTATTGTTTACAATTTGAACCTTTTCATTCTCCAACAGATCCGATGTCTCCATGAGATCTTCATCTATAGTGATACTCCCCACATAGTTCAGGTTAGCTTCCGTAACCGTAGCGCGGTGAATTTTGGATTTCATCATAGTTCTAAACATGGGAAAGCACCTCCGCCTTCTGTATTCTTATATTGTCAATCAGTCGGGTACTGCCAAATTTCACAGCTAGCGCTACGATGATGTCTTCCTGAACATCACATAGCCGCTGCTCGGGAAGAAGGGGCTCCAGACCGGGAAAAGTTAAAATTTCAATGTAATCAATGTCTGCTAAAGGAGAGGAAGTAATGGTGGACTCCACCATTTGATGTAACTGACGAATCGTAATTGTGTTTGTTACAATATCTTCGCTCACTTCTTGCACCTTACGCAGTGACTGGGACAGCACCAATGCCTGCTCGCGCTGTTCTGCACTTAAATACACGTTACGGGAGCTGAGGGCCAAACCATCCGCCTCTCTGACGATGGGACAAGGTACGATAGTCACGTTCATATTGAGATCAGTCACCATCTGCTGGAGCACAGCAACCTGCTGCGCGTCCTTCATCCCAAAAAAGGCCAAATCAGGACCTATCATGTTAAAAAGCTTGGCTACCACCGTAGTCACACCATCAAAATGGCCGGGACGGGAAGCACCGCACAAGCGATCTGTCAAAGCGGATACACGAATTTTGGTTTGGGTTGGTTGTGGATACATTTCTGCTACAGTTGGCAAAAATACAATATCCACGCCTTCGCGCCGCGCTACCTCCAAATCACGAGCTTCATCGCGCGGATAGCTATCTAGATCTTCATTTGGTCCAAATTGAATCGGATTTACGAAAATGCTAAGCACCACCGTATCTGCCATTTCACGCGCCTTGTGCATCAAGCTCGCATGTCCTTCATGCAGGTATCCCATCGTTGGTACAAAGCCGACTTTATGTTGCAGTAAAGAGGCAGAATCGTGTACCGTTTTTGCTCCATTGGCTCCAAGTTGCCGACGTTCGGCAATAACCTTGCGTAGTTGAGCCACTTCTCTTACGATGATCATGACTGAGATTCCACCTTTTCCTTAGCTTGTTTCTGCGCTTGTCCTTTTGCCTGTCCGTACAAGGACTCCAGGGACTCCACAACACGGTCATCCGCGCTGAATACATGCTCTGCGGCCGGGAATGCCCGCCCTTTCACATCACTTACATACTGCTCAATGCTGCTACGGATCAAGCCGCCTACATCGGCATAGGTTTTAACAAAGCGTTTGCTGAAATAAGGAGATGCGTACTGAATCAGATCGTGATAAACAAGTACTTGACCGTCACATCCACGTCCTGCACCGATTCCAATGGTTGGAATGGAAAGTTCTTTAGAAATCGCCGTTGCCACTTCCTCAGTCACCAATTCCAAGACAATACCAAAGGCACCCGCCTGCTCTAATGCCTTGGCATCTGCCATCAACCGGCGTGCGTCTGCTTCGTCCTTACCTTGAATGCGATAGCCACCAATTTGATTAACTGATTGCGGAGTAAGCCCGATATGTCCCAGCACAGGTACACCTGCCTGAACAGTCGCTTTTACGACATCGGTAATTTCAGCTCCGCCCTCCAATTTAACAGCATGCGCATGTCCTTCTTGCATCAGACGGCGGATGCCTTGAAGACTTTCGGATATGCTGCCGTGATATGTCATAAAAGGCATGTCCGCTACGATAAATGTATGCTCAGCGCCTCTTGCAACTGTCCGGGAATGGTACACCATATCATCCAAGGTCACAGGGATGGTCGAATCGTAACCAAGAACTACGTTACCCAGCGAGTCCCCCACGAGAATGATGTCAATTCCCGCCTCCTCGGCTATCTTAGCCGATGGATAATCATAGGCGGTCAGCATACTGAGCGGAATGCCCTCCTGCTTCATTTTTTTCATTTTTACAATATTCAGCGCTTGTTTTCCTGCCATCGCGAATGGCTCCCTTCCATCTTTTTTTGGCACAAAAAATAACCTTTTATGAACGCCTGTACATCTGCGTCATCAAAAGGTCCGAACAGCCAAAAAAGACACTCATTTTGAGATCGTCCCTTCTGTCTCGGTCCTGTTCGGCTCAGAGCAGAATCCAACGTAACCTTCAAATGAAGTTATGATGGTCTTACAAACTTGCTAAAGTAGAGCAATGTGCCCTTGGAGTGCAGCTCGGACCGTCCGATGCCGCCTCCTGCACAGTATAACAAAAAACATCAGCTTTTTCACGTGAAGTTTCACACAGGAAACAGAAAGATTGTGGTCGTATACTCAGCTAGGGTCGCTTCTACAATTGTATATCCCCTGAAATAACCTGAATCCGCTCACCCTGGTTCGTTTCTATCACTAGTGCCCCTGAAGGGTCCAAGCCCACCGCTGTACCTTCTACCGCTATCCCTTGTCCCGTATGTGCCCGAACGCTGCGGTTCATCGTCACGGATAACGCCTCCCACAGCATGGCTATGGGCTGGAACCCCTGCTCGGCATACAACTTACTTAGCAGCTCCATTTCTTCCAGAACTGCAGCAATCAGTGCAGTACGGTCAATTTCAAGCCCTGCTTCTATTTTCAAGGATGTCCCTACATGGGATAGCTCTTCCGGGTAATCTTCTTTATTTAAATTTACGTCAATGCCGACCCCTGCAATACAGTAGCGGACCCGTTGATCCTCTGTTGCAGATTCCAACAGAATACCGGATACTTTGCGACCATGAATCAACAGATCGTTTGGCCATTTGATTCCTGCCTCCACACCCGTCAGCCGACGAATGGCTCTACACACTGCTACACCTGTAAGTAGCGTTAGCTGGGGGGTAAAAGCTAAGGGCTGGGTGGGGCGCAATACAATGCTCATCCATATCCCTTTGCCGCGAGGGGAATACCATTTACGTCCCTGACGTCCCCGACCCGCCGTCTGTTCTTCTGCCAGCACTACCGTTCCCTCCGGCGCATCCTCTTCTGCTAAACGCATAGCATCCTGCTGAGTGGATACCGTCGAATCCAGCACTATGATACGCTGGCCAAACGATTGTGTAGTTAATAGATCTGCCAGTTTGGATACTTCCAATCGGTCAGGCCGAGATATCAACCGATAGCCCCGGCGCGAAGAGGCATCGATATTATAACCCAGCTCACGCAGTTTGTTGATTTGCTTCCATATTGCTGTGCGACTAACGGAGAGGCGTCGGCTAATCTCCTCACCAGATACGTAATCGGATGAACCTTCCTCCAGTATGCCTAACAGTCTATCATGATTATTCACTACTCATCACCCGTTTCACTTCCTGAAGCAATGTTTCTGTTTCATTCGGGATATCTCCGCAAGCGACCGCTTGTAAAAGCCGTTCCATCATCTGCCCCAGCCAAGGTCCACCTGGTCGATTCATTGCCTGAACCAGTTCATTTCCAGTAATATTTAAATCTTTGATACGAACGACGACAGCCTGCTGTGTCCACGAGTTTGCCAGTTCGGCAATCTTCTTCACATGCTTTTCTACCCACGGCGGTAATCCACGGAACGAAGAAGGCAGTGTCTTGTGAAGCTCCAGCCAGTCTGAAGCTGTATCCTTTCCCAGCTTAATTAACAATCGAATCCAGTTACGACGCAGTACCTCGTCGTTGATAGGGTCAGAATCTCTCGAAACAGAGTTGTCAGCTATGGCAACAGCATGGCTGATGAGCTCGGTCTCCCATTCCAATAAATGAACCAAACGCAAACGTACGGCGTTGGAGAAGGTCCAAGCTCTTAATAGCTCGTCCGCTGCCTCGGAGCTAAGTCTACAAGACATAAGGAGCAGACCCCACCGTAGCTCTGCTGGCAGCTGCACGATCTCCTTGAGCGCCTGTGCGTCACATTGTTCCCAGGGAACCGGAACCTTCGTACAGCCAAGCAATCCGCTACGTCCCAGCATCTCCAATCCACGTAATGGGTCAGGCCCCGCTAGCATCTTTTCTAACTCGACTCGTACCCGTTCCATGGCTATATATCGAAGTCCCTCTCTGCGACGGATCATACCTTTCCAGGTATTGTAGGCCACCCGGAACCGAAATACAGAGGCAAAACGGATGCAACGCAGCATTCGCAGCCCGTCCTCCTCAAAGCGTTCCTCAGCTCGTCCCACACAACGAACGAGAGCAGCTCGCAAATCGGCTCCTCCCCCAAACGGGTCCACCCGCTCTCCGTGTTCTGCCATCGCAATCGCATTCATAGTAAAATCCCGTCGCATCAGATCCTCACGGATATCCTTCACGAAGGCAACTTCCGTTGGACGGCGGTGATCGGCATAACCGCTTTCTGTACGAAAAGTGGTCACCTCGAACGCATGGCCACCCTGCATAACCGTTACCGTCCCATGCTGGATTCCTGTCGGAATAACATGAGGGAATAGCGCTAAGACCTGTTCAGGCTCAGCCGAAGTGGTCAGATCCATATCATGAATAGCTCGTCCTAATAGCTCATCCCGCACACAGCCGCCAACCCAGTAAGCTTCGTGGCCTGCTGCTGTTAGTGTATGTATGACCTCTCTGCCATGAAGTGCCATCTCTTGGTCAGCGCATTGCCAAGTATTTGTATTCATAGGGTTTCCCCCTTTGCAAGTATTCAATATAAAAAACGGACGCGAGTCCGCCCCCTTAAACGCTGATCGGTTTAAGATCCGGCACCTCGCGTCCCAACACACGGTAATAGATTTCTTCATATTGACGGGTAATCAGCTCATCACAAAAAACGGTACGGGCGCGGGTCAGACACGCTTCACGGAAACGTTCCGCCATCGCTTCATCGGACAACAGCTCAACTGCATAATCAGCCATCGCCTCAGTATTACCAATTTCAGCAAGATACCCCGTACTTCCATGCACAACGAGTTCAGGAACTCCTCCGGCCTGAGAACCGATTGTCGGCACTCCACAGGCCATTGCTTCCAGCGCAACCAAACCAAAACTTTCTTTTTCCGAGGGAAGCAGCAGCACATCCGCCATAGAAATCACTTCTGCGATCTGATCCTGCTTACCTAAAAAGAAGACCTTGTCTTGAAGTCCTAAATCCTCAATTTTGCAACGGATTTTTGGTAGATCCGGTCCTTCCCCCACCAGCAGCAGCTTCGCAGGCACTTTTCGTTGCACTCTTTCAAATATATCCAACACATCGCCCACCCTTTTGACAGGACGGAAATTGGAAATATGCATCATTATTTTTTCATGCGGTTGGGCAAAGTCTCTTCTAAGCGCAGCGGCATCTCGTGGATAATACACCCGTTTATCTACAAAATTATAGGTTAAATCAATAGGCCGTGTAATTTCCAGCGCATCTATCGTCTCCCGAATCAAATCTTTGGAAACCGCCGTCACAGCGTCACTTTTGTTAATAGCCAGCCGAATCAGGTCCTTCAACGACTCATCCTGTGCCAAGACTGTAATGTCCGTACCGTGTAGGGTGGTTACCACCTTCAGATGATCACCCACCATTTCCTTCGCCAAGTAAGCGCATACTGCATGTGGTACCGCATAATGAACATGGAGTACATCCAAATTCTTCATTTGTGCGACTTGGGCCATTTTGGTCGCCAGTGACAAATCATAGGGCGGATATCTAAACACGTAATAATCGTTAATTTCAACCTCATGATAAAAAATATTTTTCTGAAACGTCCCGCCTAATCTGAACGGAATGCTATTGGCAATAAAATGAACCTCGTGCCCTTTTTCTGCCAGCAACTTGCCCAGCTCAGTAGCCACTACGCCGGAACCACCCAGCGACGGATAACAGGTAATCCCAATTTTCAGTTTGTCATTCAAGCTAGCTGCCTCCTTCCGCTCACCAGTGATAACTTTTCTGCCGATTTATTTTAACACTCTGCAAAATGCTCAAGTATAGAATTCTTATGTCAGGATTTTGCAAAATTCGATTCCAATCGCTCCGAAGTACAAGATATAGACAAACTAAACCATTTCGATCTATATCTTATCATTGGAAGTCGCTTATTGGATTTTTGCAAAATCCTTATGTGAATAGCTTAACCAGATATGGCGTTTTGGACGCAAAGCCTTCCGCATACGAAATCAATTTGCGCTGACCCAACAACGAGTCGCGAGCTTTTACGCGTTCCACATATCCCTGATTTAATGGAGTGGATACTGTATCCTTTCCAGGCGCTGCCTGAAATTGCGAAGCATAACTCAATAATGACTGTTCCTTGACTTCATAATGCTCGGTGATATCCACAATCAAATCCGTTCTGCCAATATCATTGATAAAATAAAAATATAATTGCTCTACCTGTACCGCAGGATTTTCTGGCATAAAACGTCGCAACTTCGCGTTAAATACCGCTTCCTCCACCAACTTGCTACACATGACATGGTCTGGATGCCGATCCTCCCAATAAGGAGCGAATACGACTTTCGGTGCATGGCGCCTGATTTCTGCTGTAACTGCAGCTACATGTTCAGGAGTTACATATAATCCACGATCAGGCAGACCCAAATTCGTCCGCACAGCAAGCCCGAGCACTTTCGAAGCATGTTCAGCTTCTGACATACGAGTATCCACATCACCATTGGATGACATTTCAGCCCGCGTCAAATCGCACACGCCCACCTTTAAACCAGCGGCTGTATGCTTGGCAATCGTGCCTCCCATTCCTATTTCTGCATCGTCGGCATGGGCTCCGAAAATCAGGATGTCCAGCGTCATTTTACATCACCCTGCTGGTCAATGCCCGGTTTATATTTATGTACCAGCTCACGCCAAGCAAAATCGCCTCGGTCCAGCGCTTTCACCAGTATTTCAGCAGTTGCAACGTTTGTTGCCAAAGGAATCCCCTGCACGTCACACAAACGTAACAAGGCACTAATGTCCGGCTCATGCGGTTGTGCCATGAGCGGATCACGCAAGAATATAATCAAGTCCATGTCATTTTGCGCAACCATAGCCCCGATTTGCTGATCTCCTCCAAGCGGCCCGGACATGAAACGGTGAATTTCAAGCTTGGTTTGCTCCATAATGCGCAGACCTGTTGTACCTGTTGAAAATAACTTGTGATCTGTAAAAACATGCTCATAGGCCGTTATGAAATTTACCATTTCATCCTTTTTTCGGTCATGCGCTATAAATGCAATCTTTAACATTCGAAGTTCCTCCTGCCTCATTCTATAATTTCATTCGTCCAATCATTCGCGTATTCTTAATCGATGTAATGCTCAAATCCATATACAAGCCCTGGCTGCTCCATGACCTTCTGAATACCGATTTTAACACCCGGCATATAGCCCGCCCGTTCATAAGAATCCTGACGAATCTTCAGAGATTGTCCAAACCCTCCGAATATCACTTCTTGCTGTGCGAACACACCGGGAAGACGGACACTGTGGACACGAAACCCTTGATAGTAACCTCCCCGTGATCCTTCTAACGTTTCTTCCTCTTCCGGGTTACCCTGTCGCAGCTCTTCACGCTGTTCGGCGATCAGCTCTGCGGTCTTAATGGCTGTGCCCGATGGCGCGTCCAATTTTTGGTCACCATGATATTCGATGATTTCCAGATGCGGGAAGTATTTCGCTGCCTGAGCCGCAAACCGCATCATCAAAATGACTCCAATCGAAAAGTTCGGCGCGATCAGACCACCAATTTGCTGCTCACGACACTGCTTGTCCAGTTCATCAATCTGTTCGGGAGTAAACCCTGTTGTTCCGATAACCGGACGAACTCCATGCTTGATAGCAAGCTCTGTATGTGCATATGCAAAACGCGGCCCCGTAAAATCGACCATGACATCCGCTCGGCTATCCAGTAATGCCTGCTCCACATCCTCCACAATAGCGATACCCGCTTCCGGTAGTCCGACGAGAAGGCCGGCATCACTGCCGGCATGTGTTCTGTTCACTGCGGCCACAAGCTGTAGTTCCTCATCTTGAAGAACCAATTTGACAACTTCACGGCCCATACGCCCTGCTGCTCCTACAACAGCCACTTTTATTGGTTCTGACATATCCCTACAACTCCTTATGCATCCATTTGTGCTAGATCTGTTCATTCATCTGCTGGCATAACTTCTTCATGAGGTTGGCAAGCTGCACATTGTGAGGAAACAGTGCAGCCGCCTCACGAGCAGCCTGCACAGCCAGCTTATACTCATTCATTTCGTCATAAATCAATGCGAGCAGCAAAAAAGCATCCCCACATAACGGATCGAGGGCTATTGCTCGTTCCAGTAACAAGATCGCATCCTGACGCACCTGCGGCGTAGCTCTGTCGACATCCAGCATTTTTCTGGCCTTCTCCGTATGCTGCCTGGCTTCCTGCGCATGTAGATGGAGAACATATTCATCCTGCTGTGGAGCGAGACGAACCGCATGCTCTGCATATGCGAGAGCCTGCTCCAAACGACCACTACGAGCATAGGTAACCGAGCACCGGAAATAATGCTCCGCATGATCAGGCTGAGCTGAAATTGCTTTTTCAAACCATTCCACGGCCTGCTCAAAATCGTTCTGCAAAATGCACTGATAAGCTTTCTGAACGTATTCCTCCGCCTTCATGACACTGCACCTCCGGGTAACCGGTTTGGTACAGCATATGTACAAAGCGCCTAATCGGTGTCCTTTTTGGTCCAACGATTCGCATCACGTGTGTTAAATTTATGCATAACCTTATCATGTGCCTCGGTCAAATTTATACCTAGCGAGTTCGCAAAGCAGATGGTGATGAACAAAATGTCCCCCAGCTCCAGCTCAATGGAATTGTCCGCCTCATCCGTTTTTTTCGGTTTCTCGCCAAAGGAGTGATTGACTTCCCTCGCCAGTTCCCCGACTTCCTCAGACATCCGGGCCAACATCGCTAAAGGGCTAAAATACCCTTCCTTAAATTGAGATATATACTGGTCTACCTCACGTTGAATTTCATCTAATGATTTTTCCATGAAACACGCAATCCCCCCATGTGCAGGTTTATTCATATGTTATCGTAAAGCACATTTTAAAACAAATTTTTTTTAATTGTGAACTTACGACCCCAACTTACTGTCATCAGTCTTTTAAAGCTACCGTAAAAAGGTATACTACATATAAGGAGCTGCGATTAGCAAAATCAGCATGAAGTCGTTCTTCCTTAAACTGCTACTGCGAGGGATTATATGAAGATATCCAAGTCCATGGAACAGCTTAAAATGATTTTACCCATTGTGCTCGGGACCGCCATCTATGCATTCGGTCTGCTTTATTTTATTATACCCAGTAAACTGATGGAAGGTGGTATTACTGGGATCACCCTGCTGCTCAATTATGCTTTTTCGATTTCACCCTCTCTCTCCACATTGCTTCTGAACATTCCTTTATTTTTAATTGGATGGAAAATGCTTGGGGGCAAGCAAATTCTATATACAGGGGTAGGTATTGGGTCGCTCACTTTTTTTCTGTGGTTGTATGAAAAAATGATTCATCTCGGATGGATGGGAACATTTCAAACTGAACACGATTTTATACTTTCTTCATTATATGCGGGGGTTACGCTTGGGGCCGGATTAGGTATTGTGTTCCGCTTTGGCGGCACCACGGGCGGCTCGGATATAATCGCTCGTATTCTAAACCGGAAGTTTGGCTGGAGTATGGGAAGGATTATGCTGGTCATTGATATCGTCATTATCGGTGCTTCACTACTTTACATACCAAAAGAAAAAATTCTATATACATTAGTCGCCGTGTTCATCGCGTCCAAGATTATTGATTTTATACAAGAAGGCGCCTATTCCGCCAGAGCCTTTATGATTATCAGCGACCACACGATGGACATTGCGGATATTATTATTAGAGACATGGATCGCGGAGTTACTATTATTCCGGCTGTAGGTGCATTTTCCAAGCAGGCCAAGCATGTTGCCTATTGTGTCGTGCCTCGTCAGGAAATACGACGTTTGCACCAAATTGTTAAATCGGTTGATCCACGGGCGTTTATTATCATACAGGATGTGCATGATGTACATGGAGAGGGGTTCAAAGAGGAATAGCCCGGAAATCCGGGCGATGGGCTAACATATATGGATGGCTCAGCAGCCAACGACGCGAATGTTCGAATTTGCATCGTTATCCAGAGAAACCAGCTCGATATTTACGATAACCTGCATAGACCAGCGCCAGCAGAACAATCATGCCGATTGCCAATTCTGCCCGGCGCTCACTTTCACGCGGGATAAATGGCGCCAGTGCAGTGGCGTCTTTTTCACGTCCAAACAAGGCATTAAACGTCGGATTTCCCTGATCCAACGCCCCTCTAATCGCTGAGGCATCTGCGTATTGCTGATCACCCAATCCTTTGACGTAGGAAATCCATGAATCAGCCCGGACAACCTCACTTGTTCTGCCATGTATCAATGCTGCCGTACGAATCGTCTCATAATGGTCCTCCAGCACTGCGGCTCCAGCTTTGAAACCCTTCATATTACCTTTAGCAAACTGGCTGTTCAAACCGCTAACATCTTCTTTTAAAATCTTATAATACTGCTGCCATAAGGGCTGACGCGGATGTGCAAGCGCATCTGTCGCAAGTCGTAAATTGGCCGCAGCCTTCACCCACTCATCTGGTGATACTTGGACGGACTGTGTAGCTTGCTGCACCTCAAGGATGCTGCCGGACAAAGCATGAATGGCCTCTACAGATAACGCTGCCTGCACCTGTCCGGTGCCAAACCATCGACTCACCTCGGCTACATCCGCGCGCGCTTTTTCAATGTTCCCGTCCATCACATCCCGGTACAGTATCGCAGCTGCATGATCCAGTTCCTCAATTTCTTTTGTATTTCCTATGGGTTTTGATTGATCACGCGCTTCTGCCACACCTGGAGGGACGCAGACGGACAGCATCAGGACCATAGATAATACAACACTCGAAACAATACGTATCGTAATTTGAAACGTCTGACCCCTAATCATGGGACATCCCTCCTCACCTTACTGTATGGCAAGGTTACCGGGACTAGAACTTTCTTCAAAATCAAAACCAAAACTTTGTGTAGCTAAATGATTAAAGCTCTTTCTTATTTTATGATCATCACGGATTCCTTTCTATTTCTTCACTTCTACTCTCATTCGATTGCGCGCAAACATGGCAAGCCATGCTGCTACGATACTGACAAGGGTTAGCATATAGGTAAACGCACGCACTTGCGGTACATTATCCATTAGCGTCTTTGGAAGATACGGATATATACCAAATGTATAATCCATCGTATCATTTAACAATGTCCAGAGTGCGGCTAGGCATAAAGCAGCCCATTTGCAGGTGAAAAAACGCACGAACAGTAACGCTTCGACCGCCATTGCCGTGTGAGATGCCACCAGCATCCAATCCTGCCATATCATATGTCCGCCCTGCGCAACTCCCCAAAAAATAATAGCTGAAGCCCATATGCCATATTTTACACTCGTGACAACAGCCAACGCCTCCATGATCTGTCGAATGACCTTCAAGCTCTTGAGACGCGGAGAATAGAGCAAAAATGCTATAGAGATCGTAAAAAACAGACTCGCCGTCGGACTATCAGGCACAAATACAATCTGCCACATCGGATGATAATTTAGAGTATATTCCAACTGCCCCCCATACCATATGTACCCACACACTGTTCCTACCAGATTACACCAGAACAGCAGCCATAAAAAAGGCCGGCTCGTCAAGAACGACCGGCTCCACAAATAAGATAACGACACGCCCTTCATCCTCCGTTCATACGACGGTTGCCTTGTACAGGCCCATCCTACAAAGACTATATCATATCCAAGCGTATCAAAAAAACCTGACCGCCGCTACAGTCAGGTTTGATGATTATGATCTCGAACTAACAATTGGTCTGAAATCCAACTTAGGGTTCCTAAGATTATTCTAACTCATTGCTTTCAGCTCATCCGTAAGATGACGAAAAGCTACTTCATCTCCGGAGGCCAGCGCCTCATCAATATCCTTGTAGAGTTTTTCACTCCGGTGTTTACGTAATGCCTCGTCCAAAACCATTTCAGCAGACAGGCCCAACATTACTTCATAAGTAACCTTCATTTTATCCATAGGATGCACCTCCAACATGAGTTTAAGAGATCCTATATTCTTTTCCTTTCGCCACATAGCTGAGTGCCGTTCGTGACATCCGCTGCAAATCTGCATCTGTCAATTCGCGCACCACTTTGGCAGGTGTACCGAGAGAAAGAGTATAGGGTGGTATTTTGGTATTTTCCGTAACGACCGACCCTGCTCCTATTAAAGCATATTCACCAAGCTCCGCTCCGTTGAGTACAATGGCCCCCATACCGATTAAAGTGCCTTTGCCTACCATACAACCGTGGATTATTGCAGCATGACCTATCGAAATGTCATCCGCCAGCAACAGGGGCTGATCCGTGTTCACATGTCCCACGACACCGTCCTGAATATTGCAGCGTTGACCGATGATGATAGGCGCCATATCTCCGCGCAGTACGGCATTAAACCATACAGAGGAATCTTGGCCGATCGTTACTTTTCCGACAATTTTTGCTCCTTCTGCCACATAGACAGATGAATGGAGCTGTGGCATGTTTCCGGTATAGTGAATCAGCATCAACTTCACCCTCTCTTTTTGGGTGAAATTCTATCAACATGTGTGTTGCTTGTCAATGGAGCCGTATACCCGAGTCGTTCCGCCCAATGCGGCACTCTCCCGCCAATTTCAGCCCCCAGGCCGTCATCTGTACAGATGGTCCCGTCGAATGTTCACCCTGACGAAGCATACCCAAGTGAAGCATCATTCGTATAATCCTCTGATCAAAGACCGAACGGGGCGTATCATAGTAAAACGGTCGAATCAGTGGGCCGATATGTACAAAAAGCGACTCTGAGGACGTCCACGGTCTGGCACATTCTCCAATCCAGTAGACTAGAGAAAGCAAATTAGGAACGGCTCCTTTATACAGTCTTAACCAAAACCTGAATAGCTGTATCATTTCTTCCTCAATTGTATGCTCCTGATGCGCTTCCCCCTTTGCCGTCAGCACAACCTGGCCCCCTTTCTCCTCGATGTACTTGGAGTGTCGGGCATAATCATACAGTAGGGCCATTCGGTCTGGATAAAACTTAAAAGAGGAACCATACCCGAAACGCCATCCTCCCTTACCCAAAAGCGGCTCCGCAATGTGCAAATGCTCCATCAGCTGCTGCTGATTGCGACGGTACCAAGCCCCCTCGGGATTTAGCGGAACCTCATGCTGCCCCATGTATTGAAGGAAAAGCCGTAAATCCTCTGCCAGTAGATGCCCTTCATCCCGGTACGAAGACGGTTCGCTTACCCGTGTCATTCCGCTTTGGAAGTCATGTACCATAACACGTCGAAAGCGCTCCTTCATATCCAACGGAATTTGGAACAAATACCTCGTGTTGTGCGTCGAACCGTTGAACAACCAGCCACTAGAACGCAGACGGGTCACAATATCTCTTGGCCGCTCACCAGGATTTTCGTCCTCCTCAACAGACTGTTTGGCTATTGCAATCAATTCCTCCATGCTGAAATACGGTCGGTCATCGAACAGCAGTGCGTTCAAAAACCTTACCTCTGACAACCTCAGCTCCTTGACCTGCGCCTCAAAAAAACTACTGCTGCCGAGCTTCGTCAAAATCCCCTGGATCAACTCATGCTTGGAATTAGGTTTACAGTCACAATCGTAATACACCGCGATTCTGTTCAAATGCACAATATCCGCAAATGTCAGCATATCCGCCAGATTCATTGTTCCATCGCCTCGTCACTGGACTGTCATCCGGAATTGATTCTTACCTGTTGTACCCACAGCTTTGACGGATTGTTCAAACTCTAAACCTCTTTTTTTGCAAAGGTATAATTAAAAAACAAAAAAGACCACGACTTCTACGATGAGTAGAAGCCGTGGTCTTTTACTAACTTTTTGAGTTACAGTCACTTTTCTCTTGCAAATGCTTCGTGCAATTATACAAAAGTGGTGCCCAATCCATATCCCCACGCTGAAGTATACTAAGTGACAAATTGCCGATTCGTTCCGTGAATTTTTCCTGATACAGAGCCTTATACAAATTAGCCAAAAAACCGCCGTGGGAAACGACCAGCAGATTCTTGTCCCGATTTTCCGTCCAAATGGCCTCCATAAAACCTAGCCCGCGAAGCTGAAGATCCGCATCGCTTTCCTGCCCTAGATCCAGCAGATGCCAGTCGACTCCCCACTTCTCTTCACGCTCGGCCTGTGTCATGCCCTCGACCTGACCATAAGCACGTTCTCTTAGTCGATCATCAGATTCTAGCAACGGAAGATGCAGAGCAGAAGCAATAATCTCCCCGGTCTCTTTCGCTCTGGAGAGACTACTTGTAATAAGCCCGTCCCAATGATAAGACTCTCTCTTTAATCGTTCTGCAAGCAAGCGTGCCTGCTGGCGTCCTTCCTCATTTAACGGAATATCACTATGGCCCTGGATTTTCCCTACCGCATTCCAATCCGTCAATCCATGTCTGATCAAGCCAATAAGCATCGTGTCTTTTCCTCCGCTGTTTTGTTATTCAGGCATTGTTATGAATTCATATTGGAGTCCAGCTGTCCTGCTAACTTCTGACCCTTCTCGTCCGATGGATCCAGCCCAGAGAAAATAAAGCAAGCGCAAGTGCCAATA
>RCUE01000295.1_pt1 | contig 14761 bp, 10 predicted proteins | sample 2166111 | NCBI WGS metagenome assembly RCUE01 (sample SAMN09930795, study PRJNA488358) | compost metagenome | feature: garden; material: soil; isolation source: compost soil in phenylacetonitrile-enriched culture | place: Germany: Experimental Botanical Garden Goettingen | collected 2016-01-27 | reverse complement strand
GGAACGCCAGCTCAGTGAACTGCTGACGGAAGGCGAAATTCGTGAGAATGAGGCCAAAAAACGGGAACGACTCAGCCCCAAATATGAGGTGCGGGTTCAGACTCAAATGGACCCTATTGTCGAAGAGACGCGAAAATACCGGAGTATGGCACGTGAACTTGATGACCGATATGACGAATATATGAGCAAGGCGGACAAATCGAAAGCAAACGATCAACGCTAAGCAAACCCAAATACCTCTTGCCGAATGACCAAGGCATGGGGTATTTTGTATAATATATAGAGTTTTCTCCATTTTGAGCTGGACCGTGCAGGATGAGCGAAGGAGGCGACATGTACTGATTACCTATTTTAAGAGCGCTTACAAAAATGCTGGAATCCATCATAAGATGGTACTGCTGATTACGGTGCTCATGCTGGTTAATTTTGCGGTTGTTGCAGTCATACTTAAATACGTATTTCATATTTATGATAATCAAATGTACAAAAAGACATCCGAGGTACTCAATATTTCTTCAATTGGCATTGAAAATGAACTGAAAGATGTTGAAAAGGTTACTTTTAAGGTAATAACGGACGAGCAGCTTCAGCGTTATTTGCTCCAGTTGGAAAAGGAAACGTCACCTTATGTCAAAATGGTACTGCGCAAAAAAATAACGAATAGGCTTATTGCCTTTGCCGGCTCTGAAACCTATGTCTATTCTATGATGGTAATCGACAAAGAGGGACAGGTGATGAGTGCGGGCAACCGCGAAGGTATCCCCCAAGAGCTTCGATCCACCCTGTCGGAGTTGGCAGACAAATATGACGGCTCCCATGCATGGTATGCGGCAGGCCATTCCTCCTTGCTGGCAGCACGGCAATTCAAATCTTTTACCGATTCCAATTTTACGCTGAACGGGCTTGGAACGCTTGCGATTCGTGTGCGAATTGACCGGATTGTAGCGGATCGTGTGCAGACCTCCGGCCGTGACGGACAGTTGATGATTACAGACGGAAGACGGATGATTTATCCCGAAACACCGCTTTTGAGTGAGAGCGATATTCAGGCAGAGCTTGGGAGGAAGCAGCCTTACGGGATCGCGACCTATACAGGCGGGACCTTTTTTGCTGCTCAAATCAAATCCTCTTATACGGGCTGGACGTATTTACATATGACTCCCTTTGATGATATGTTTCGCAGTATTACGATAATCAAAGAAATTGTAAGCGCAATTTTTGTCATTATGCTGCTTATAGCACTGGCACTGGGCGCTAGGTTATCGGGCAGCATTACCCAACCGATCGTTCAGTTGATCCAGAACATGCGTAAAATAGAAAAAGGAGATCTCGACCGTCTGGAAGAGGAAGCGCTTGGGGCGGTACCCCTTTCCACACAGGATGAGGTAGGCTTACTGCATCGGACGTATAAGAAGATGATCCGCCGTATCCGTGAGCTTATTAATGAGAATGTTGCCAAGCAGCTACTGCTGCGGGAAACAGAGCTAAAGGCACTTCAGGCACAGATAAATCCACATTTTCTATACAATACATTAGAGTCTGTAAACTGGCTCGCTAAGGCCAATAAGCAGGATCGGATTTCAGAAATGGTGGAAGCCCTTGCTTTTCTACTACGCAGCGCGGTCAGTTTTGAAGAACAGCTGATTCCGCTTCAAAAAGAGCTGGATATCGTGAGAAGCTACGTAACGATCCAAAAAACACGTTTTGATGAACGTCTCGTTTTCCATCTCGATGTCCCGGAAGAATTGATGGACGCGCAAATTCCGAAGCTAACGCTTCAGCCCTTGGTGGAGAATGCGATTCATTATGCGCTGGAGCCGCGTATTGAACCGTGTCGGATCACGATTGTGGTCAGAGAAAGCGAGGGGGCGCTGTTCCTGCGGGTTGAAGATGATGGACCTGGAATGACCCCGGATTTCTTGGAAAAGCTGCGGAGCGGACAGATCACAACCCGTGGGCGGGGGATTGGACTTGCGAATATTCAAGAACGGATTAACCTGACATTTGGTACACCTTGGGGGATAGAGCTGCATAGCGAGTCAGGAACAGGAACGTCGATTCATGTCTGTATTCCATATGTGAAAGGGGATCAGGGTCGTGTACAAGGTGCTACTGGTTGATGATGAGCGTATGATTTTGGAAGGCATTTCACAGGTGGTCGATTGGGGCAAGGCAGGAACAAGGCTGGTAGGTACGGCGCGTAATGGGATTGAGGCATATGATCAGATCCAGGCGAGTCCGCCTGATTTTGTGATCAGCGATATTTCTATGCCAGGACTGGACGGTATCGGACTCGTTGCCAAAACGACGGAGCATTTTCCAGACGTTCGGTTTATTCTGTTGTCAGGTTACAAAGATTTTGACTATGCCTGTCGGGCCATGCAATACGGGGTGAAGCACTACTTGTTGAAGCCCTGCAATGAGCGGCAAATTCATGAGGCTCTGACAGAGTTGGGACAGGAGCGAGAGGAACAGGAAGAACGCAAGCAGTTTGTGAACCGGATGAAGCTTGATTTTCAGCGTATGCTGCCGCATGTGAAGGAACATTTTTTGAAGGAGTTTATTTCCTATAAAACTTACGGTAGCCGTGATATCGCATTTTATGAGCGGTTATTCGGAATTGAATTGCAAGATAAGCAGGTTCGAATGCTGCTGCTGCGGGTGGAGGAATCCCATGAGCCGGAGCATCTGTTTGCATTGCAAAATATAGCGGCAGATTTGATGGATGATGTCTTGCTCAGTACGACCATGCAGGGGCAATTGCTCATCGTGCTGGAAAGCGAGGATGATACGTCACGGTTTATGAAACAGATTGAAGCGGTACGTGCGACATTTCATCGCTTTTACAAGCTGGAGGTAACGGTCGCAGTTAGTGAGTCGGATAGTATGCAGCATTCACGGGGGATGTACCGGGAGACACTGCATTGTATGAATCACCGTTTTTACACCGGGGAGGGCAGTCTGATTACGAAGGAGGATTTAGCGGCTGAGGATACCCGGGAGATGGCAGATTTGGAGCTGGACGAGGAGAAGTTCGGTCTGCTGATCAAGGCTGGAAATACGGTGGAGGTTGCACAGGAAGTGGATAGGTTGTTCGGTATTCTGTCCCGTATGAAGCTGGAAATCTCCGTGACCCGCTCCTATGTGCTTCAACTCTATGCTGCTATGATCCGTATATGTCCTGAAGAGGAGCGTGCGGCGTTTACGAGCCGAATGGTGGTGCTGGCAGAGCAAAAAACGCTGGCATGTCTCAAATCTTTTGTACAGGAAGCTGCCGAACGAATGACCGCAATCTATTATAAAAGTAATGTGTATCGCCAATCTTCTACCGTTGATAAAATGATCACTATTATTGAGCAAAACTATAGAAAATCCGATTTGTCGCTGAACGGAGTGGCAGGTCAAATGCTGTATATGAATTCCGACTACTTAGGGAAGATTTTCAAAAAGGTGACGGGGGAAAACTTCTCACACTACGTCAATCGTTATCGGATCGAACGTGCGGCTGAGCATATTCGAGAGACAGGAGATGTAAAGGTGTTTGAGCTGGCCGAATGGTTCGGCTTCGGCGGGAACGCGCAATATTTTAGCCAGGTGTTCAAAAAATGGGCGGGTATGACGCCTTCCGAGTACATTAAATCACATGAACGGGGATGAGCTGATGGAGTCCCACTGTTTTTTAAACCCAGGAAACCTGATTTGTGTATTCCAATGCTTCTCAGCTTTTGGGAAAATAACAACAGGAGCTAATGTAAACGCTATCAAAAATGCGTAAATACGTTGTCACTTGTAATTTGGCTCCTTTCTAGAACAGCGAAAAGGGGAGAGATAGGTGGGCAAAAAGGGATGGTTTCTGATCATAGCTATGCTGCTCGTTTTGACGACGGCATGTAGCGGAGCGGGCGGCGGCAATTCGGGCACAAGTGCAGACGGGAAAGTAAAGTTACGTATCGCTTGGTGGGGATCGGATACGCGTCATGAATACACGCAGAAGGTCGTTGATTTGTATAAGCAGAAAAATCCTAATGTAACGATCGATGTGGAATATGCCTCTTTTGATGACTATTGGAAAAAGCTCGCCCCACAGGCTGCGGCTAATCAGTTACCGGATATCGTGCAAATGGACATTTCGTACATTAGCCAATATGCAAAAAATGGTCAACTGGAGGATCTCGCGCCTTACTTAAATCAAAAAATTCAGGTCGCTGACGTGAACGAAAATGTACTCAGTACCGGCGTAATAGCAGGAAAGCAATATGGTATTCCAACAGGTGTCAATGTTCTGGGTTTCCAGTATGATCCGGCGTTGCTCAAGAAAGCAGGTATAGATAAAATTCCTGATAACTGGACATGGGATCAATACAAAGAACTGGCTTTAAAGGCAGCTTCCAATAAAGTATATTTTGACAGCTCGATGGCTGCCGATATTTTCTTCCACTACTATTTGCGTACGCAAGGAAAGACTCTCTACAATGCGGAAGGAACAGGCTTGGGATATGACGACGATAAGCTGTTTGTTGACTTCTTCAGCGGATTGGCTGATCTGATTAAGAAGGGAGCGACTCCGCCTCCTGAAATCATGAACCAGACCAAGGGGATTCTTGAGGAATCCGATATCGTAAAAGGAACAGGCATCGGTATTTGGCAGTGGTCCAATCAGTATGTGGGCTTACAGCAGGTTGTTAACCGCCCCATGGCACTGGCTCCAATGTTTGGGCCGAATATGGAAAAAGGCGTATACATGCAGCCTACGATGTACTGGACGGTTGCTTCCCGTTCACAGGTGAAGGATGAGGCCGCAAAGTTTATTGATTTCTGGATGAATGATGTAGAAGCGAATAAATTGATTAAAGGCGAACGTGGCGTGCCGATTTCCTCCAAAATCAAGGAGGCTGTTGCGCCAGAGTTGAGCGAGCCTACGAAGCAGGTGTTTGAATTTGTAGCTTCCATGGAGCCGAAGGCTTCTCCAATGAGCCCGCCGCCGCCAGTCGGATCGCCGGAAGTGATTGCGACTCTGACCGATTATATTGAACAGGTCAATTTCGGACAGATGACACCAGAAGACGCAGCGGCCAAATTCCGGGCTGATGCGAATACTATCCTTGCGAATAACAAGCAATAATGAGCGCAATGTGACCTTTAGGATATCTGACACTGTTTTAGCATAAGATCGATATGATCGAAGGAACGTTTCGTTAAGTTAACCGTGCGTAGTCCAAAGCATGATTGCGCACGGTTGATTGGACGAACCGACTGCATAAGCACCCTTTGCAGACATCACAATATTATTCACATAACAACGAATTATTAATATTATAAAGTTTTGCTAATTCTTTAAAATGCAACAGAAGGGAGGCTTGATGAGCTTGCGAAATCATCAGAGCTTGAAAGCCAATATGACCGGATATGCGTTTATCAGCCCGTTTATTGTGGGCTTTCTGGCGTTTACGTTAATTCCAATGTTTATTTCGCTGTATCTGTCCTTTACCACCTACAACCTGTTCACCCCGCCCAAATGGATTGGTCTGGGTAACTTCGAAAAAATGTTCACAGGCGACCCGAAATACTGGAATTCGATCAGGGTCACGTTTACGTATGTATTGGTCGGTGTACCGTTGCGACTGATTTTCGCGCTGTTTGTGGCTATGATTTTGAATACCAAGTCGCGTATGGTCGGCACCTATCGGACGATGTACTATCTACCGTCGATTATCGGGGGCAGTGTTGCGGTATCCATTATGTGGCGGAACATTTTCAGTAATAACGGCATAGTGAACAGCCTGCTTTCGACCTTAGGGGCGACTCCGGTGAAGTGGTTTGGTGACCCGGATGCTTCGCTTACGATGCTAATCACCTTGTCCGTATGGCAATTTGGCTCCTCCATGCTGATTTTTCTGGCAGGTTTGAAGAACATTCCTGTTGAATTGTACGAGGCGTCCAGTGTAGATGGCGCTAAGCCAGTACGAAAATTTTTCAGTATTACGCTACCGTTGCTTAGCCCCATTATTCTATTTAATCTGATTATGCAGACGATCAGTGCCTTTATGACCTTCGTCCCGGCTTATGTTATTTCTAAGGGCGAAGGAGGCCCGATGGATGGAACGATGCTGCATTCACTGTATCTGTTCCGGCAGGCGTTTATGTTCAGCAATATGGGATATGCGGCAGCCATGGCTTGGGTCATGCTCATTATGATTGGGATACTGACAGCGATTTTATTTATAACCTCCAGATACTGGGTATTTTATGAAACGGAAAAGGGGCGCTGATACCGATGACATGGAAAACGGTCAAATGGCCAATTTATCACATACTCGTTGCTGCACTGGCGCTCCTGATGCTGTATCCCGTTTTTTGGATGCTGTTCAGCTCGTTTAAAGAAAGTCGGACGATATTCGTCACGGCATCCTCGCTTTTCCCTACTGAATGGATCTGGCAAAACTATGTAACAGGCTGGAAAGGGACAACTGGCTACAACTTTGGCACGTACATTCTGAACTCGCTCACGATCGTGGTGATTTCAACGATTGGAGCCGTGCTTTCCTCCTCATTGATCGCATTTGGCTTCGCACGCTTGAAATTCAAAGGGCGTAACTTGTGGTTTGCTTTGATGATGGTGACGCTTATGCTACCAGGGGATGTGGTACTGGTACCGCAATATATTATTTTCACCAAGCTCGGTTGGATCAATACGATCTTACCGTTGGTGGTACCCTCCTTTTTCGGGATGCCGTTCTTCATCTTCCTGATGGTGCAGTTTATACGAACGATTCCAGCAGAGTTGGATGAAGCGGCGACGATTGACGGATGCGGCAAGTTCCGGCTGTATTTCAGAATTATTTTACCCTTACTTAAATCGTCGTTGGCTACAGCGGCAATCTTCTCTTTCTACTGGAAGTGGGAGGATTTGCTTGGTCCGGTACTGTATCTGAATTCGCCGGAGAAATATACCGTATCTATTGCACTCAAGATGTTCCTCGACAGCGAGTCGGCTTCCAACTGGGGAGGAATGTTCGCGATGTCTATCCTAAGCCTGCTTCCAGTTATCGCTGTATTCTTCGCATTCCAGAAGCAAATTGTAGAAGGAATGAGTACGAGTGGTTTGAAGGGTTAAGATCCAAAATCCATAGCGTGAGGATATGAAGCTTACGAGTGGAAATGGAAGGCATCCGGGTTTGTACGATTGAATGGACGGGATTTGAGGGCGATGGCTGAGAGGTGAGTAAATTGTGGAAGTTTGATTTTGGTCCGGGGGAGCCTGCGGATGGCTACAAAGGAGTGCCTCCGGATTGCTTATATACAACTGAACAGGGCTATGGCTTCGAGACTACGGAGCATGTGTACGGTCGAAAAAGGCAGAGTGCAGCCAAGGAGGCACGCACGCGGCTACGAAGCAGCTTTTGTATTCCACTGAACGCTGCATTTGTTGCAGATGTGCCAGACGGGATGTATCTCGTCACCGTACTGGTCGGCGATTCACAGGCGGAAACGCTCACGCGATTCAAGGCTGGTGAAGGCAAGCACATGCTTCCCCCAGTACACACGCTGCCGGGCCAGTTCACCGAAGCCCTGTTTGCGGTGCCAGTCCGGGGTGGCAAGCTACGCCTCACCGTGTCAGGCACCGCGCCGCGGCTCAATGCGCTGGAGATTGCGCCAGCGCCACAGACCCTCCGGCTATTCCTAGCCGGAGATTCCACGGTTACGGATCAGGACGCATTCGGCTATCCGTATACTGGCTGGGGCCAGGCTTTGCCCGCCCTGTTCAAGCATGATGTCTGCGTGGATAATCATGCCGTATCGGGACGAAGCTCCAAAAGCTTCGTGGACGAAGGAAGGCTGGATGTCATTTTGGGCGAAATAAAGGCAGGAGATTTCCTGTTCATCCAGTTCGGTCATAATGATCAGAAGCCTGATCCAGAGCGGGCTACAGAGCCTTTTACAACCTACAAGGAGCATCTTCGCCTCTACATCGACGGCGCAAGAAGCCATGGGGCAACCCCGGTACTGGTCACGCCCGTACATCGTCGCTATTTTAACGAGGATGGTACGCTATCTGACACACATGGTGACTATGTAACAGCGGTTCGTGAGCTGGCGGAAGAAGCGAATGCGCCGCTAATTGATTTGTCTGCCCGCACACAGGAGTTATATGAGCAGCTAGGTCCCGAAGAGAGTAAAGAGCTTTTTATGTGGCTACTGCCTGGTGAATACATGAACTTTTCCAGCGGCTTAGAGGATAACACGCATTTTCATGAGAATGGCGCGGTTCGTATTGCAGACATGGTGGTGGATGCTGTGAAGGAACTGGATTTGCAACCGCTGCGCATGTATTTACGTTGAAGGACGACCTTTTCATGTACGGGCGTCAAGGAGGTAACTCACGTGAAACTTACCAAAGGGGGAGACGTGGAAATGCCTGCATTGATTTTTGATGAAGAACAAGTTAAGCAGGTGATCGACCGGGTAGTTGAACGCACATTTCAAATGCACTACAGCTGGGATTGGCCGGGTGGAGTCGCCTTTTACGGAGTATGCGAAGCGTATGAAGCGACAGGGAACGAAAAGTATTTGACCAAGCTGAAAGAATGGGTTGACGAAAATATCGAGGATGGACTTCCATCTCTCTCGGTGAACGGCGTTTCTGTCGGGCACTGTTTGTTGACGCTTTATCAGGCCACAGGTGAGCAAAAATACCTTGATATTGCCATCGAGATGGCAGAATTTTTGGCCCAAAAAGCGGAGCGGTTTGCCGACGGCATTTTCCAGCATACGGTGAATTCACTTCATGATGTATTTCCGCAGCAAGCATGGGTGGATACGATGTTTATGGCCGGTTATTATTTGCTGCGCATCGGTCATCTGTTGGGCAACAAGGAGTATTGGGAGGATGGGGTTCGTCAATATCACGGGCATGAAGAATTTTTGCAGGACCCGGATACGAATTTGTATTATCACGGCTGGGATCATGCGAATCAAAGCCGGATGTCAGGAATATATTGGGCGCGTGGCAATTCATGGGCAGCTCTCACGATGGCAAAAGCGCTGAAATTTGTGGAGGTGCAGCATCCATCTTATATGATCATCGATGGCTCGCTGCGTGACCAGCTCAATGCGCTGGTGCGGCTGCAATCCCCGGAAGGGCTGTGGCATACGGTGCTGAACGATGATACCTCTTATCTGGAAACCTCGGGCTCGGCAGGAATTGCGACTGCCTTGCTTATGCAAGGAAGATTGTTTAACAAATACACCCAAAAGGCGATCGACGGTATTCTTTCCCGCATTAAGGACGACGGCACAGTAACGGGGGTATCCGCTGGAACTGCTGTGATGAACGATATTGACGGCTATCGAAACGTTCCGTACAAACGCCTTCAGGGCTGGGGGCAGGGATTGGCGCTTGCTTTTCTGGCTCAACTGTTGCGTACCAAGGAGAATCCGTACGGCTAGAAGAAGGGGCATAGGGAAACGAAAGTATTCATAGGTCAAAGGAGGTCGATAGCATGGGAGATACTGAACTTTCTCAGGAGCTTTCTCATGAAAAAGTAGCTAATCAGCCGCGAGGCAGCCTATTCTGGGTTATCCCCGATGGGTATATTCCACCGGAAAGCCGGGGAGAGCTGCTCAGTCATGAGAGTATATGTGTGCTGAACTGTGGAAACCGTGCGGCAAAGCTGAGCATAGACATTTATTTTGAAGACCGTGAGCCGTTGGAGGGAATGATCGAGGTGGTGGAAGGAAGACGAACCCGCCATATCCGAACAGCCTCGCTGGAAAAGTCCGGCGAACGGATTCCGCCAGGTATTCCTTACGCAATTACGGTCACTAGCGATGTGCCTATCATTGTACAATATAGCAGACTGGACACGACACAGCCGGAGCTGGCGTTAATGAGTGTCATGGCGTATCCGGTCTAGTCCACGAAAACGATGAAGTTAAACAAGAAAACTCCAGGCTGGAATGACCCAGCTTGGAATTTTCTTTTTTGAAGGCAAATTAACACCTGTCTGCTTTTAGCCCATTATTGTGATTTAGCCGAAGTTGTTTTGATCGGCGTGAAGCTTTTTCGTCCTCCGAAATTGGTGCCGACCACACCGATAATGATCACCACAGCACCAATAATGTGATAGTAGGCAAGCTGCTCCTTCAAAATATAAGCACCTGCCATCATGGAAATAAGGGTGGATAAATTACCGATCACACTCATTTTGGAGGCTTCGATCCACTTCAAGGCAAAGCTGGACAACAGCGAGGTGACGAGGGTAGATAGTATGCCCAGATAAGCCAGTGCCATCCAATAATCAGGCTTTACCAGCGGCGCAGTATAAGTGCTCATAGAACCGTCTATGGCATGATACCCCAAGGCCGCCAAGTTAAAAACAATACATCCCAAAATGGAGGTAACGTAGGTCAGTTCCATCGGACTGTACTTTTGTGTTAATGGACGAGCCAGTACGTTATAGCCAGATAGGCATATAGCAGAGAGCACGAGCAGAAAAATACCGCCAAAGCTATTGGAAGCTAACGGTGCTCCGCTCTTCATCACAAATATAAAAACGACACCAAAGACAGATAGCAGTAAGGATATCTTTTGAAGCACTGTTGTGCGCTCTTTAAGAAAATAGGAGGCTAGTAGAAGCGTAAAGATCGGAACGGTAGCTTGAATAATTCCGCCCTCCGATGAAGAAGTACTCATTAGCCCGAACGCTTGCAAGGGGAAAAACAGTAAAGGTGAAAGCAGCGCCAATGGTAAAATGCGCAGCATATCACGCAACTTGATATTGATTTTGATCCAACCAAGCAGTACTGGAATGGTCAAAGCGATCAATGACAACGCAAAACGGTGGGCGATCACATCCAGCGGGCTTGCCTCCGTCACCGTCAATTTTACAAATAAAAATGAAAAGCCAAGTATAGCTGCATAGCTGAGAGCTGCCAGATAGGCGACCCCATTTCTGGAACGACTGTGCATAATAAACCTCCGTAATCATGATCTCAACTTGTGGTTCTCTCAATATAACCGGATAGCATAACCAGATACAATTCATAAAATCTGCAACTGTACGGGTACAGTTATGAAATGAAAAAGAGCCGGAACGCAGTCCCAGAGGTCGGATACCCGTCCCTAAGATTACTTCCAGCTCTCATCCTATTCATATTTTATCCCTTACTGCTCTGCTTATTTACCTTGTGACATCGCACGGAACGAATCGTCCGCCGCTTCCAGCGTGGCATCCACATCTTCGTCCGTATGCGCTGTTGTGAGGAACCAGGCTTCGAACTTGGACGGAGCCAGATGAATACCGCGATCCAGCATGTGGCGGAAGAAGGATGCGAACGCTTCGCTATCCGTATCCTGCGCCTGCGCGTAATTCGTGATCGGATGATCACAGAAATGCGTCGAGAACGCTCCCCGAATGCGGTTGATCGTCAATGGCACGCCATAACGATCAGCGGAAGACTGAATACCGTCCGTCAGTCTCACAGCCAGACGTTCCATCTCTTCATACACGCCTTCCCCTTGAAGAACTTCAAGGCAGGCGATGCCTGACGAGATCGAAGCCGGGTTGCCCGCCATTGTACCTGCCTGATAGGCTGGGCCGAGTGGGGCAACCTGCTCCATGATCTGCTTGCTGCCGCCGTATGCACCAATTGGCAGACCGCCGCCCATGATTTTGCCCAGTGCGGTCAAATCCGGCTGAATCGCATCATGGTTGTCCAAACCTGCATACGTTTGGGTTGAGCCGTAGTGGAAACGGAAGGCGGTAATGACCTCGTCATAAATGACGAGGGAGCCATTCGCCCGCGCCATCGAGCACAGCCCTTCCAGATAACCCGGCTGCGGCATCACCATGCCGAAATTACCGACAATCGGCTCTACCATGACTGCCGCTACATCGTCGCTCCAGCGCTCTAAAGCTTGACGCAACGCGTCAAGGTCATTGAATGGCACAGTAATGACCTCGCTCGCAATGTTGGTTGTAATGCCTGCACTGTCAGGTATGCCCAGTGTGGAAGGTCCAGAGCCAGCAGCTACAAGTACCAGATCCGAGTGACCATGGTAGCAGCCGGCAAATTTGATGATCTTGTTCCGCCCAGTATAGGCCCGTGCCACACGAATCGTCGTCATGACCGCTTCTGTGCCGGAATTCACAAACCGAACTTTATCCATAGAAGGAATGGCCTCTTTTAGCATCTTGGCCAGTTTGATTTCCAATGCCGTCGAGGTTCCATACAATACGCCATTCGCAGCCGCTTCGCTGATGGCCTTGGTAATATGGGGGTGAGCATGTCCGGTAATAATAGGGCCGTAGGCCGCCAAATAGTCGATATACTTATTGCCATCCTCGTCCCAGAAATGAGCGCCTTGGGCGCGTTTCATGAATACTGGAGCGCCGCCGCCTACAGCTTTAAAGGAGCGTGAAGGGCTGTTAACGCCCCCGACAATATGCTCCAGGGCTTCTTTATATAGTGCTTCGGAGTTTTCCCGTTTCATCATCAAAAACTTCCTTTCCGTTCATTAAAATAGGGTATACACACGCCAAAGGGCAGCGTTCACGGCTGCCCCTGCATACATCATTATAGCTCTTTTTGACCTGTCTTTGTTGTTGATTGTGTGGAAGCATCCTCATTACTGGTTTTACTGCCCCCTGTAAAAGAAGCTTTATCCTTCTTGGTAGACGATGCACTGTCTGGCTGTTTCGTTTCGTTCTGATCCTTGTTTTGTTCCTGTGTTTGTGTGGGTGGATTATTAAATATATCCTGCACATACGTTTTCAGTTCTTCCGGATCGCGGACAGTAAGAACTGCCGCGCCGCCCACATTCTCTTCTCCGAGCATCTTCATCGGTGGAACCTGTTCGCTGCCTGCAAAGTTGCTTTGGTACCCCACATTCGCCAGCTTCCACATATCGTTAACACTGAGATTCGTGTCGATGTACGGGTTAACCTGCTCTAAAATATTCGGCAAGTTAGCGATGGAAGTCGTGGTCTGCATTTTCTGGGCTACGGCTTCCAAGAATGCCCGTTGCCGTCCTGATCGGGAGAAGTCGGACATTGCATCGTGGCGGAACCGCACATATTGAAGCGCCGTATTGCCATCTAGATGCTGCATGCCCTTTTTCAAATCAATATCGTACTGATGTTTATCCGCATTACTTGTATAATGCATATCCTTTTCCACTTCAAAATCAATCCCGCCTACGGCATCCACCAGTTTGATAAAGCCCTGGAAATCCGTGTACACATAATATTGCACCGGGATGCCTAACAGGTCGCCAGCCGTCTTCATGGCCGTGTTGGGTCCGTGAGTAATGGCAGTGTTAATTCGATTTTTTCCATAGCCGGGAATATCCACGTACGTATCACGCAAAATAGAGAACAGGTGGATTTTTTTCTTAACGGGGTCCAGTGATACAACCATCATGCTGTCTGATCGGGGGACTTCCCCTTTCTGGATACCGCGCCCATCGACACCCATCAGTAAAATGTTAACCATATCGGTACCTTCCCACTTGGGTGGTTCTGGCGTACGAACCTGATCGACCTGCTTTACATTTTTGAAGGGGGAGTTAGCACCCTCTTTATGCAGATTATCCAGCTGATTATAAATGGATGTAAAATAGTACACGGCAAAGCCGACAATCGCGACGATTACCACGGCTAGAACCGACCATATCGTCCTTTTGGTTCTGCTTGTCATGGATGCTCTCCCTTTCGCTTTTCAGTTCATTACATTATAATTTCTTTTTGGAGCACAATCAATTTAACTATGGATTTTACAAATCCTGATTGAGAGGTATAACATGCTGGCAATTGATGTGCAGGATCTGCGCAAAACATTTAAGGTTCAAAAAAATCGCGAGGGCTTAAAAGGTGCCTTCCTTGATTTATTCGCCCGCGAATACAACGAGGTAGCCGCGGTCAAAGATATATCCTTCCGTATTCCGCAAGGAGAAATATGCGGTTATATCGGTGAGAACGGCGCCGGAAAGTCCACCACGATTAAGATGCTGACAGGCATTCTCGTGCCGACATCGGGACATCTCAAGGTGGGCGGTTATGTCCCCTATGAGGAACGCGAGAAATTTGTAGGCAACATTGGTGTTGTTTTCGGTCAGCGCAGCCAGCTTTGGTGGGACATCGGTGTGATCGAGTCTTTTCAACTACTGCGGAAAGTATATCAGGTTCCGGCTACGGACTTCAAACGTAGGCTGGATGAGCTGGTAGAGAGGCTGCAATTGCAGGATCTGCTAAGTCGCCCGGTACGCAAGCTTAGCCTTGGACAACGGATGCGTTGTGAGTTGGTAGCTGCTTTGCTGCACAATCCGTCCATTGTTTTTCTGGACGAGCCGACCATTGGACTTGATATTATGGTGAAGTCCGAAATTCGCGAGTTTTTGAAGGACATGAACCGTGAACACGGGACCACTATTTTGCTGACAACCCATGATTTGCAGGATATTGAAGCGCTGTGCTCGCGCGTCATTATGTTGGATGATGGGAATATCATTTATGATGGTGGACTGGATGATCTCAAGGATCGTTGGGGGACAGGAAGGGAAGTACGGTTTCAATTTGGTACGACGACACAGCTGGAGCAATTGCAGGCATGGACAGCCGATATGCCGCTGACGTGGACCATGGATAACGATTTGGCTGCCAAGGTGTGGATTCCTCTTCATATTAATGTATCGGATGTACTAGCTAACGTAGTTGGTCGCACGGACATTACGGATATCAAAATCATTGAAACCAACACGGAT